>OBID01000290.1_pt1 | contig 21817 bp, 12 predicted proteins | sample 1519781 | NCBI WGS metagenome assembly OBID01 (sample SAMEA3991478, study PRJEB22521) | metagenome | biome: anthropogenic terrestrial biome; feature: sewage plant; material: sludge | place: Sweden | collected 2012-09-26 | reverse complement strand
TCCCGGGACCACCAGAAGCCTGAGTAATCACCGCGTTTGCGATCTTACCCTGTAAAGAGTTGATCACATTATTAGCATCTCTTACTTCGGTCAAAGTAGAAGGTTTGACTGATTGAGTAGCATACACAAGTGTTTTGGCTACCCTGGAGATACCTAGTGAAGTAACAACTACTTCCTCCAATACCGTAAAGTCCATTCTAACTTCCACATTGGATTGTCCGGGACTGACCACGACTTCTGTTGTACCAAAACCAATTGAGCTAACCACTAAGGTCACAGCATTGCCAGAAGTGTTAATAGAAAATTTTCCATCTAAATCGGTAAATGTACCATCGGTAGTGCCTTTAATAGCTACTGCGGCACCTACAATTGGTTGATTTTCTGCGTCCAATACAGTACCAGTAATTACTCTTGACTGCGCAAAAAGCGCCAGGCCAAAAAGCATAAAAAAATGAACAGCCATCCATCGTTTAAGTTTCATCATATCCTTTTTTTTGATTTTCATAGTTGAGAGAGCTTGAATGATAATAAATGAAGAAATATTGCACAGATTGTACAATATGTTGCACTATTCACACAAAAATAGCTCATCAAGTACAGAAAAAAGCACTAAAATCTACTAAAACGTTGTAGTAAATTTTGATACATTAAAATGCATAGACTTTTTAGTAATCCATTATACCTTAGAAGCATATAAAAAAGCAGGTAAGTCCAAGCATTCAATATATTCTACATTTGAGGTTCATTTTTAATGTTAAAAATCAGTTTATGTCAAAAATATCAGTAGTTGTCTTATCGCTCATTATTTATGTATCGGGCATCAGGGCCCAATCTTTAACCTCAACCATCAAAACCTATAAAAGGACATTTACGACTTACCCATTTTCAGACCCCAATCCCATCGCCAACGTAGACAAAATCTATCCATACTTTAGATTTGATGGTTATACCGATACTGCAACACTACAAACCTGGACTACAGTAGAATTGGAGAATCAATACATCAAATTGATGATACTGCCGGAGATAGGAGGAAAGATTTGGGCTGCCTGGGACAAGGCATCTGGAGAAGCCTTCATCTATAACAATCAAGTGGTCAAGTTTAGAGATGTGGCTATGCGTGGCCCCTGGACCAGCGGCGGTATAGAGGCCAACTATGGAATCATCGGACATACTCCTAACTGTGCGACTCCTGTGGATTATAAAGCACAATCTAATGCTGATAGAAGCGTAAGTTGTTTTATAGGTACCTATGACAAACTCACGCAGACATCCTGGACGATCGAAATAAACCTGGCCCCCGACAAAGCCTATTTTACTACCAAATCATTGTGGCATAACAGTACCCCATTAGAACAACCTTATTACTCCTGGATGAATACCGGGATGCCTTCAGCCGGCAATATTGAATTTATCTTCCCGGGAAATAGATACCTGGGTCATGACGGAGAATATGCAGATTGGCCTATCAATAAAACCAATAACAAAAACATCTCCTTTTATAACAATAATGACTTTGGAGGTTATAAGTCTTATCATGTTTTTGGCCAGCCTGCTGATTTTTTTGCGACATATTGGCATGATAAAGATTTTGGTATGGGCCATTATGCACTTCAGGATGACAAGCCGGGACGCAAAATATGGATCTGGGGACTTTCCCGTCAAGGTATGATCTGGGAACAACTACTCACGGATCAAGATGGACAATACGTGGAGATCCAATCCGGACGCCTGTTTAATCAATCCGCGGATGGCAGCACCTTTACACCCTTTAAACATAGAGGATTTTCTCCTTACGCTACAGATGAGTGGACCGAGTATTGGTTTCCGGTCAAAAAAACCAAAGGCCTGCAGAAAGTCAATCTTTATGGGGGATTCAATTTTTATAAAGAAAACAATTATGTCAAATGGTCATTTTGCCCGGTACAATTTATTAAAGATACTGTGACTATTACTGTAGACCAAAAAGTGATCAAGAAAAAAATAAGTTTTGTTCCGCTCAAAGTAGTCAGAGATTCTATTCTGATCGTATCCGGTGGGGATGAGATATCTTTTACGATCGGTGACAAGTTTAGATATTCTACCATTCATCAAAAAGAAGGCTTGGCCCGGCCTGTAGATCTACCATCGACTTTTGACTGGAGCTCAGCATATGGTCTATATCTGAAAGGCAAAGAGTGGCAAAGGGATAGAAATTATATCAAAGCCGAAGATCTTCTCGCACAAAGCCTGGCAGCAGACTCACTTTATATATCCGCCCTTGCTGTCATGGCGGAGCTCCAATATCGTAAAATGAATTATAGCGGAGCTTTGCAGTATGCATTAAAAGGATTGAGCCTGGATACTTACGATCCACAGACCAATTTTATTTATGGGCTGATTCAAAAAGCTTTGTATCATTATCAAGATGCCAGAGATGGTTTTAGTATTGCTGCTGCATCGACGGACTACAAAAGCGCAGCTTACCTTGAGCTGGCCAGGCTCGATGCCCTGGATCAAACTTATGATCGTGCATTATCTTATGCCATGAGGAGTACGGAATTCAATGCCAAAAATATAGAGGCCTTACAATTACTAGCCTATATATACCGGATCAAAAAAAATCGATCCAAAGCGGCAGAGTACCTAACACAAATCTATAAGTTAAATCCACTGAACCATTTTGTAGATGCAGAAAGATGGTTGTCCAATCCAAGTCTAAATAACAAAACACAGCTCTCGGGCCATATCCAACAGGAATTTAATGATGAGGTATATTTGAATTTGGCGGATTGGTATTTGAATGTCCAAAGTCCAAAGGATGCAGTGAGCATCTTAGGATTAGCTCCCGACCATACTGAGATACTGTACTGGAAGGCTTATGCATTACATTTATCAGGGGATTTGAGTTATACCGATGTTTTACATAAAGCAGTATCCTCTAGTCCCGAAATGGTTTTTCCCTATCGGACTACAGCCCAGTCAGTATTTAAGTTTTCTTCAGAACATGTGGCTACCTGGCCGCCTAAATATTTTTTAGGGCTCCTGGCATGGAGCAGAGGAAATACGAGTGCGGCCAAAGATTTATTTGAATCTTGCGGCGAACCGGCTTTTGCCGCTTTTTATGCTGCCAAAGCCAACCTATTTGATGATCAAAGGTCAATCAATTTGGAAAAAGCGATGGCACTGGATGGAAAAGGGTGGCGATACGGCAAGTTACTCGCACAGGAATACCTAGCGCAGGGTCATCTCCAGGAAGCTCTAATGATAGCGACCAAGTATCATCAAGACTATCCCGCCAATGATGGAGTCGCTTTCCTCCTGGCTAAATGTATGATCGAAAACAAGAAGTATGAAGCAGCATATACTTTATTGATGAGTAAAACTTTTCTCCCCAATGAAGGATCCACAGAAGGGCGGTATTTGTATCGCGAAGCGACGATGCAGCAAGCGATACAGGCTATGTACAAAAATGATTTTACAGCGGCATTGCAGTTTATCGGTCAAGCAGCCCAATGGCCGGAAAATCTTGGGGTAGGCAAACCCTATGATGAAGACATCGATAGCAGGATCGAAAAATTGTGCACCGCTATTTGCTGGCAGCGCATGGGTAGGCTCCAGGAGGCCCAAAAGCTTTTTAAAGATATCAGTGAAGACCGATCGCACCTGGATAGTCCTATGCTGTTGATCAATGCACTGGCATTAAAAATGTCAGACCAAGAAGAGCAAGGCAATACATTATTGGAATCCTGGCAGGGCAGAATACCTGACTCCCCCATACCTGCCTGGTGTCTTTCGATGTATCAACAGCAAATGAACTTAACCGATCCGACCATGACACTTGACTCAAAAAATTTAATTAAATCTGTGGTCGGTTATTTAAATCAACAGTAGAGTCCTATGCTATCCGCAGTGAAAGCTGGAACCCTTTTACATTATAATTGGCTCTATGTTTGTACACTTGGTTTCCTGGCAGCTGAATCTCTACTTCCAGATCTTCTGATAAGGTATCGCGGTTTCTGACAAATCTTTTTACATACTGTTCATCACCAATCTCGATAGTTTGTATTTCATTGAGGTGATGTAATATGGCATTGCCATCCTGATTTTGGTCAAAATTAGACCATTTGCTCATATCAAATTTTAATATGGCTTTATTTGCAGTATCTACTTCTAAAGTCGACTGTAAGGCGACCGCAGTAAAGACCAGTCCATTTGCATTAAATACAAGGCGTTGGCGCGTCTTGCGTAGATTCTTTATCATACAATGTTGAATAAATATTTTTTAATAAAATTTAGAAATAAGAGATAACGAATGAAGCCATTCAATAAAAAAATACTTGTAATAAAATTGATAAAATGGGGTTTGGCTTTCGCAGAATAACTTGCGAATCGACATTTAAGCAGAACAGTAAGAAGCTCATTTTCTTCCGGAAAACTGGCCAAATATACTCAAATCGACATTTCCCTGTCAATTGTTTTTTTAAGGATGGATGGACTTATTTTTTGGCAATTTTTTGTGCATGTTTTTTTTACAATATCAGGTTAAAATTTTGTCATAAAAAACATAAATAATTGATAATTAATTTGTTATATATTTTTATTTTTTCAAAAAAATAATTTTTGTTACCCCATAAAAATGATGCAGTTTATTGATTTTCTTGTTTTAAGAAATGCTTAGTGGGTTAAAAATTTCGTGAAATTATGCCAGACAAATATTCATGAAGGCGTATTGGCCCTTTAAAGTGGTACAGTCGTATTTTTGGATGATGGAGCATGTTATAGAGACTAGTGCGCTGACCAAGAGATTTGGATCGTTGACGGCTATCGATGAGATCTCCATGCATGTGAGACAAGGAGAGATCTATGGATTTTTAGGATTAAATGGCGCCGGTAAAACCACCCTGATCAGGGCTTTGTTGGGTATGATCAAACCGTCACAAGGCACTATTAAGTTATTTGGTCATCAGGTAAAGCAGGCATCTCGCATCTGGAATGATATAGGGTATATGGTAGAGACCCCGGCGTCTTATCCCAATCTGACTGTCGTCGAAAACCTACAGGTGTACCATACATTGAGAGGACTGAAGGAACCTCGAGCCATTGATCAAATCGTCGACACCCTGGAATTGACAGCTTATAGATCTGTCCAGGCAAAATATCTTTCCCTGGGAAACAATCAACGGCTTGGATTGGCGAAAGCGCTTCTTCATCATCCGAGGCTACTGATCCTCGATGAGCCTATTAATGGTCTGGATCCTGCCGGTATAGTCAAAATCAGAGAATATCTGGGAAAGTTAGCAAAGGAAGAGGGTGCAACCATATTCCTATCCAGCCACATTCTTTCCGAAATCGCTAAGCTCGCCACTCGTATAGGCATCGTACATCAAGGCCGATTAATCCATGAAATCAATACAGAGGATCTGCCACAGCTGGTACATAAGACCTTATATATAGACACCCTGGACAATGATCGTGCCTATGAAGTGTTGGTGAAGCAAGGCCTCAAAGTATCTAAGGCAAAAGCAGGGCCCCTGATATGCAAGGATAAAAGAGGTCTCGATCAGCCTGAGCTCCTGTCCGAAGATTTATTTAAAGCCGGCCTTGCTGTCAGGTCCTTTCATATTGTACAGGAAGACCTTGAATCCTTTTTCCTCAGGATGATCCAACCACTACCCCATACAAACCAAGCATAATGAATACTGCATGGCACGCGCTCAAGGCGGAAGTATTAAAAAACAAACATTCACCCATCCATGGAATCACTTTTGTTGCATTTGCTTTGGCACCGATATTTGGAGGTATCATCATGTTTTTGATGCAGTCCAGAGGTATGGATGGTTTGTCCGGTGCTCTGCGTTCCAAATCGGAAGTATTAGCTATAGCCGCCGATTGGCCATCATATCTCAGTATATTGACTCAAGCTGTTGGAGTAGGAGGGATCTTGATATTTGGATTTATCACCAGCTGGCTTTTTGGAAGGGAGTTTTCTGATGGCACTGTCAAAGACTTGATAGCCCTGCCTGTATCCAGAGCCAATATTTTGAATGCAAAATTTATTTATGCAACAGCCTGGTGTGTAGCATTGGTGATCTGTAACCTGCTGCTTGGACTATTGATCGGTTTTATCCTGGGATTATCCGGATGGGAGTGGAGCTTTTTCGCCCGGGAGTTAAACCACTATCTCCTCACGACTTTTCTCATAATATTGTTGAATACTCCTGTCGCTTACTTTGCTTTATGGGGCAAGGGGTATCTTTCTCCACTGGGATTGGTCACGATCATGCTGGTCATGTCTCAGATACTTGGAGCACTCGGTGTGGGACAATATTTCCCCTGGGCAGTGCCTGGCTTATACAGCGGTAGTGGAGGCGCAGCGTATCGATCACAGTTGAACTATCTGAGTTATGCTTTGTTATTCCTGACAAGTATAGCAGGATATTTTGGGTCAATAAGTTATTGGTCGAAGAAGGATTTGGAAAAATAGGGCAATAGAGCATCCAGCAGTCTCAGATGGCATTGGGCTTTGGTTATTCTGTGGAAAAGGATGATCTTGCATATAAGTAAACTTTTCGAAGATATTTTTTGACAACTATTACCATTTGATATTTTAAAAAGAAAATTCTAAACAGAAGATGATGAAAAATTGGCGATTCATTTCCTTGAGTCTGTTGTTAGTGATAGGGTGTAATCATAAGGATACGAATGTTCCGGTAGTGGGATTTGTAGATGCCTTTGAAGACAACACCATCGGGCAGGCGAAAACCGGGTTTATCGATGCACTGGAACAGGCCGGTTATGAAGAAAAAAAAGGTACGCTCAAAATTATTTATCGCAATGCTCAGGGCAATATCCCTACACTCACTCAGATAGTCAATTATTTTATTGCACAAGAGGTCTCACTCATAGCCACGAACCCATCTTTGTCTACGATTACCGCTGTACAGAACACCAAGACTATCCCCATATTTATGATGGTCTCTCCCTCACCAGAATTGATGAAAGTCAATGATGCACAAGGCCATGCTCCTGACAATTTGCTTGGGGTGGGAGAGACCTTGGACTATATAGACACTTCATTTTTACTGATTCCAAAAGTGGTAAAATCCAAATCAGGTCCTTTAACGGTCGGCATGTTATACAATCAATCCGAGCCTCAGTCAGTCGAAGCGATGGAACGCATCCGAAATCTGGCTACCAACAATAATATCACCCTTATCTATCAATCTGTCAATTCATCTGCAGATGTACCATTGGTTACAGCCTCTTTATTGGCAAGGAATATCGATGTGTTTTTTGCAAATCCCGACAACATTGTTTTTGCTTCATTTGAATCCATACTCCAATCATGTAATCAAAAAAATATCCCGATTTTTACGAGTGAAGCCGGATTGGTACAACGGGGTGCATTGGCAGCCTATGGCGCCGACATCTATCAATGGGGGTACCAGGCAGGCACGCAAGCTGCACAATATTTAAAATCAAAAAACCTCCAGGGATTACATTGGGAGATGGTCACCCTTAGGAAAAAAGTTTATAATCCTGTTGCCGCTCAAAAATTCGGAATTAATATACCTACTGACTTCGGGTCTATTCAATGAGTCAATTTTATCTCACGGCGCTTCAACTTGCTTTGTGCCTTGGTCCTATGGCATTGGGTATATTCATTTCGATGAAGGTTTTTAATATCCCTGATATCACCACAGACGGCAGTTATACTTTGGGTGCCGTAGTGACGGCGACAGGGCTTATTCAACATTGGCCAGCCTGGGTCATACTGCCGGCTTGCATGTGCGCAGGGGCGCTTGCGGGCGTGTGTACAGGCATGATCCATACTAAATTGAAAATCGATGCCTTGCTGGCTGGTATCCTGGTGATGACCGGATTGTATTCCGTCAACCTGATTTTTCTGGGAAGGTCTAACGTACCCCTGATCAATCAACCGGGCATATTTACTTCGGTCACTATTTTTCAGAATGTACTTTTTAATCAGGTTGTTATAGCGATCTGTATAACGGTGCTGCTTATGATGATATTGAATTATGTTCTCAAGACCGATTTTGGCATAGCGATGCGAGCCACAGGCAACAATCCGGTCATGACTAAATCAATGGGTATCAATAACGACATGATCAAGATACTCGGACTAGCCATCGCCAATGCCCTCACCGGCCTGAGTGGTTATCTCGTGGCTCAATACCAAAACTTTACAGATATCAATATGGGTATCGGCATCGTCATCACTGGCCTGGGATCGGTCCTGATAGCAGATGCCCTCAAGACCTGGATGCACCTCACCAGCATTGGCTGGCAGATCGTCCTGGTGATCGTAGGAAGCATATTATTTCAAATGGTGCTGGCAGGTACCCTGGCTATGGGTATCGATCCCAATTGGCTAAAACTGGTTACTGCGTTATTTGTTTTAATGATCGTAGCCTTGCCTCGACTGACCAGCGCTTTGCAAAAAAGTTGAAAAAGTTATGATTTCGATACGACACATTAGCAAGATTTTTAATCAGGGAAAAATAAATGAAGTCATTGCATTGGATGACATCTCCCTGGATATACATCAAGGCGAGTTTGTCGTCATCATTGGTGCTAACGGCAGTGGCAAGACTACCCTGATGAATATCATAGAAGGTTCTGAATTGCCTACTGAAGGGTCTATCAGTATAAAGGATACAGAGGTGACGGCGCTTCCTGAATACAAACGCAGCAAGTGGGTCGCACGCGTATTTCAAAATCCTACCAATGGTACTGCCCCTGACCTGACTATCCTGGACAATTTTAGGCTGGCAGCATTGCGAACTCAGCGCAAAAACGTGACGATTGGCACGGATGCGGCATTCCGAAAGCGGGTCCAGGAGAAAATCAGTAGTTTGGGTATGGGACTTGAAAACAAGATCAGTCAAGCTATGGGCAGCCTATCAGGTGGCCAGCGCCAGGCGCTGACCTTACTCATGAGTGTCATGGACGATACAGATATCTTGCTGTTAGACGAACCCACCGCGGCGCTGGATCCCAAGTCTGCCCTGGTCGTCATGCGACTGGCAGAAAAATTAAATCAGGATATGGGCATCACCACGATCCTGATCACGCACAATTTAAAAGATGCTTTACAATACGGGGATCGGTTGATCCAATTCCAGGAGGGAAAGATCGTATGTGATATCGATAAAGGATCAAAAGCAAATCTTACGCTGCAGGATATTTATAGATGGTTTGCATGATATTTGATGCTGTTCTTCAGGGAAAAGTCATTAATGTATCTTATGCGGGCATGTTTGGAAAGAAAGGCATTCGGGTAGCTAGTGTCCTTCTGCTCCTTTCATTCTGGTCTGCTATCGGTATACTTTTTTTTGTAAATCTGGAATGTAAACTCGCAGGAAATAGCAATGTAAAAATTATTCCTACCAAGACCAAGACTAAAAAATGGCCTTTGTGGCGGATTAAGCGATCTTGCAAGAAATGGATGAATTATGATTCTGTAAGGACAGTTAGTTATTATTAGGGTCTTTTCTTCTGAAGTATTATTATTTGTTTTGGCTTAGACAGTATTCACTGTAATTTGCATATTCATCTGTCCAAACTCAATGACCAAACTTAGCACAAAACTATATCAAATGTGTTAATTTATTAAGGTCGGACAATCTTGTATTTTAATATGACCAGAATGCCTAATTTAAATAAAAGAATCTATCAAGAATCCAAGTCTTAGTACTTTCTGATACGGGTTTAAAAGATGTATAATATATTAACTATATCAAGAATCTCCTGCAGCTGTAAAGACATGAATAGCCGTTGAATGCTAATAATTTAACGTTTGATAGTTTGAAAATATCCCTGTCGACAGTTATTCATCATATTTTACTATTTTGGGTCGACAAATCTTTCCGAAGATTTTAATTAAACCAACAATTTTTATAAACTTATCTCTATGTCTCAGATCCGTCGACTTGCAGCTATCATGTTTACTGACATCGTTGGTTATACTGCATTGATGGGTAATGATGAAAAAAAAGCATTTCAACTCCTTCAACGCAACAGGGAGATTCAAAGACCAGTGATCGAAGAATTTGGGGGTACATGGATCAAAGAACTGGGTGATGGAGTAATGGCTAGCTTCAATTCGGTGACAGATTCGGTATACGCGGCGATTAAAATTCAGGAAGTGTGTAATAAAACCAACGAATTTTTATTGCGTATCGGTATTCACCATGGGGAAGTTGTGTTTGAAGACCAGGATGTTTTTGGAGATGTCGTAAACATCGCCTCCAGGCTTCAGGCTTTATCTACACCCGGATCTATATGGGTTTCCGAATCAGTACATCACAATATTGTCAATAAGCAAGGCATTGTGTCCCGTTATTTGAAACAGGAGATACTAAAAAACGTGAGAGAACCCGTAAATATATACGAAGTCTTAAGCGAAGAGCAAAGCCAATTGCAACCGGGCTCTCACAATAAAAAAGCCAATTCCGCTATCCTTCCTGACTTTGAATACGATTTATATATAAGTTATCGGGCTAACGACAATAAATATATTCCTTCCGGGACCAAAACAGGAACAGGGGGTGGCTGGGTCACAGAAATGGTTGAAAAGTTAAAGCAAGAACTTGAAGCAACGCTCAAAGACAGACTTTCTATTCACTTTGACCGGAGTCAGGATGATTTCAGGACAGATTTATCAACTTCCACCGGGCCCATCGAACATGCTGTCAAAGCGCTGATTTTTATTCCCATTATTTCACAGACCTACTGTGACACCAATTCTGCTGTCTGGAAAGAAGAATTCCTGCAATTTAAGACTGAATCAAGCACTGATCGATTAGGCCGAAACATTAAATTGTCTGGTGACAGTTCTACCTCACGGTTTCTACCAATCAAGATACACGACCTTGATCCGGAAGATTTACACCTATTAGAAGAAGAACTTTCCGGAGAATTACGATCCATTGATTTTATTTACCGTGAGCAGGGAGTGAACAGACCATTGCGTCCCGTAGATGATGAGATCATTTCAGATTCATCGCGAATATTCTATCGGAATCAAATCAATAAACTGGCCAATACAATTAAAGAAATCATTAACGGAATCAAAGTTCAGGAGAAATCAGGTAATACCCCGGAAAACCAGGATATTTCTACAAGGCCGGTCCCCTTAAAAAGCTTTATTAATTCATTACCTGGTTCCCTAAAAGTTCAGGTTATTGAACGAAGCCGTCCGGGTGTTTTTCTGGCATGGACTTCATCAGACCTCAAAGAGCAGCGGGAAGAGCTGGCTATTATATTACAAAAAGCAGGATTCAATGTATTTCCTGCCACTGATTGTCCTTCAGATGATGAAGTATTCAAACAAAAAGTAACTGAATCGTTGAATCGTTGCACTTGTTCTCTTCATATCCTGGGTAGCGAATTTGGACGACGATTTGAATCTGATTATGAAGTTTCCTTTCCTCAATTTCAATTTATGGAAGCCAGCAAAAGAATTGAATCAGACCCCAATTTTAATTCCTTCGTATGGACATATCCCAATCGTACTGAACCAGCAAAACCAGCTCAACAAAACTTTATCAAATATATCCGCAATAACATCACCCGGAATATGATGTTTTCAAACAGCGCAGGGCCTATGCAATTAGTGGATGATATGCGAGTCGTCATGATGAAAAAGGATGAAGAAACATACGACGCAAAGGATACGGATATTTTCTTCATTTTTAACCAACAAGATGAGCAAGAGGCCAAGGTCATCACGGATCAGCTCAGCCTTGAATATCCTGTAGAGATCATGAATATTATGCCGGATAGCGCAGATCAATACCGGCAGATCTCTTCTCAGCAAATTCCAAAAAGTAAACTGGCCGTAGTCTATTTCAAATACGCTGCCGATTGGGCGCTACCTTTCATAAAACAAATCTGGAAAGAAATTGGCGGAGCATCCTCACGAACTCCTTTGTTTTTAGTGGGTGATGATGATCCTAAGACCAACCTTGCCCGGACCTTCAAAGCACCCAAGGTCGTATCGACCATTCTCCCAAAAGAAAAAATACCTTCAGAAGTAAAAAAAGTTTACGCCACTGTGGTCTAATTCAATCAATATGTTTGAATCCTACCAAATTTGTCCGTATACCGGTTTACGTTCTTTTACTGAAGAAGAATCGCTTTATTTTAAAGGCAGGGAAGAGGATATTGACCAGGCTACACTGCAACTGCAGCGCAATAAATTTTTGATGCTTACCGGAGCCTCAGGTGATGGTAAATCATCTTTGATCTACGCTGGTATCATCCCCAACGCCCGTGCCGGATTTCTACAATCAAAATATACTCAGTGGCGCGTAGCTGATTTCAGACCCGAGAGAACACCATTTCAGAATTTATGTCAAACGATAGCCAATCAATTAGGTATAGCCAGCATCCATTCTGTTCAATCGGAATTGAATCATGGATTTTCTGCCCTCATTGATTTATACAAAAATTCTATCAGACATATTGATATCAATGGTGTTGAATGGCAAACGGCTGATGAAGAAAGGAAAGCTGTTATGAAACGGGAAGCTGCCAATTTGATCATACTGGTTGATCAGTTTGAAGAATTTTTTACCAATCCTGAAAATTACCACAGAGGAGTTCCATCCGTTGATGCCAATCTTGTTTTAAATTTATTATTAGAAACAGCCCGTATTGCCCTTGACGAAGACCTGCCTATATATATTGTTTTCACAATGCGATCGGATTATATCGGGCAGTGTGCCGCTTTTCGTGGACTTCCGGAATATATCGGCTTCTCCCAGTTTTTTGTTCCAAGACTAAACCGCACTCAACTACAGCAAGTCATTGAAGAACCAGCGGTATTAAGTGGCAATCAAATCTCCAGGCGGCTAACTGAAAGATTGATTCATGATCTTACCGAAGGAGTAGATCAGCTTCCAATATTGCAACATGCCCTAAACCAGATATGGCATGCAGCTGATAATGGAAAAGAAGAAATGGATCTGATTCATTATGCCATGGTAGGCGGGATGCAGGTGAGTGAATTACCTGATGCTCAAGTGGAAAGATTTGAAAAGTGGTTTAATGGGTTGCCGGCTGATATCAAATCCTGCTATAATAAACCCAGCCTGCAAAACGTACTGGATACTCATACCAATAAACTTTACGAGGAAGCCGCTGATTATTTCTTCAAAAAGACCGGAAATAATATTTCAAAAGAAGATGCCAAATATATTATAAGAGCTGTTTTTATCTGTCTCACTAAAATCGATCAAAGCCGGGCCGTACGAAACCGGATGACGCTAAAAGAAATCGTAAACATTATAGGAAAGCCAGGAATCAGCATACAAGAAGTTGGGGCGGTGCTGAACATCTTCAGAGAACCCGGTAATACCTTTATCCATCCCTTTATTTTAGAAAATCCGGATAGTCATATACTCAAAGAAAATGATGTGCTGGACATCACGCATGAAAGTCTGATACGTAATTGGCAATATTTGAAACAATGGGCAAAAGAGGAGTTTGACAATTATACTATTTCTCTTGACTTTGAACAACAATTAAACCGCTGGGTTGAAAGCGGAAAATCAAATGATTTCCTGCTACCGATAGGACCTCTGACTTATTTCGAAAATTGGTTTAATTCGAGCAAACCCAATGCACATTGGATAGCCCGTTACCTGCCGGAAGAAATAGAACAGCAAAAAAAACTGTCCAAAGCTAAAGAGGTATTGAGCAATGCACAGGAATTTTTGAAAAAAAGCGCCGCAAAGCATATTGTCACCCGGACTATCATGCGTTTTGGTCCTATGCGAATTGCAGCAGCCCTGGCTGTGATTGCAGTGATTATATTGAGTTCATTTGGGATACGAGATTATTTCCAAAGACAAAATGAGCATGTGCTGAAATCCATTAAATCTCAAACATTACAGTTTGCCAATTTACCAAAACTGAGCCCGGAGTTTCCTATTCCACCCATTAATGAACAACTCATGCTGGGAAACCTAACGATACCGGAAGTAATTGATGCAATAAAGGAACCAAGACAAAAAATTAAAATAGCTACCGGAATAGCCACCCAATTGGTAAACCAGGGCCGATTTGAACCAAAGAATGAAATTTTGCAAAGCCTGACTATCGCAGATAGTTTGCTCAACCAACTTACCCTTTCAAAAAGCAATAAAGAAATATCTGAAAGTCTAAAGTCAATGTATGACTTTTCAGTGACGGCAGGTCGGGCTTATTTTTTCAACCCGGATGAATCACTGAAATCAATTGTAGCGAGCAGTGCCCAAAGATCAGCTCTTTGGGCGATGCAACTATTAAAAGAACAACCGGAAGGCTTTACAGATATTCAAAACTTAAGCCTTGCATTGAATAATGGCATTAATCATAAAATATATTCTGTAGAAGAAATAAATCAATTGTTAGGGATTCTTTCACCATTTGAAAACAAGGAAAGAACACCCTGGGTTGAAAAAAATTATGAGGTTAATAAAACCTTGGTTCGAGGCAGATACTCCTACGGTATCAGATTTAATGGACTTTACCAGGATCTGGCTTATTTATATGCCGCTGCCGGAAAACCAACATTGGTCTTACAATGTTTGGACAGTTTATTGCGATACCAGGATAATTTTTACCAAAATGATTACGCAACTTATGCAGAAAATGCAACTAATATAGCCGCGGTATTTTATACTTATGGGACTACAGACTTTCTTGACGAATTTGTACAAGGTTACTGTAACCGAAAGAGCGTAAGTATAATTGATTTTTATAGCAGTACCATATCCCGTGCCTTGATTGATATAGATGTATTTGCGAGTACTGATTTTTATGCAGGTGGCGGAGGACAATCCTTTTCCAATCTAAATCTTAAGTTTTCTAATGATGAGATGATCGCTTACTTTTTTGCGAAAATGAAAGCTGAAATACTAAAGAGCAAGGATAATAACGAACGAAATTATAACCTGGCGGTTGCGTTGAAAAACCAGGGAAATTTTTTTAATTTCAGAAAGGAAATCAGGGGAATTGAGGACGCTAACAATAATCAGGCATTTAAGGAGGCGTTCACTTACTATCAACAGGTGTCCCAGGAATATTTAAATCAATCTATTCCTGTCATTGGTACTTCAGGCGCTGACTTTATAACTGTTCCCCGTAAATTTCTATTTCTTTATCCTGATTATCGGGTTGCTTTTCATCCGTTTGAGCCACGAAATATTGTACAATTTTATAATTCATCTTCTTTTATTGCGTATGTATTAGAAGCCAATTTATTTGATGTTCTTTATACCAGTGCTGCTGAGTTCAGATTTTTTGAATTGTGGCTACTCGATTATCAGGTAGTGATGTCATCCCGTGACTTGTTTACCCGCGATCAGATGCCCGATACATTGATGGATCGGCTTGCAACCAAACTGGAAGAACGAAACGCCAACCAATCAGCTGATCTTAATATTCTCTACCTCCATCTCAGTGATCGTGCTTTCAGCCAGGGTAAGCCTGAAAAGGGAATTGAATATATTCGACACATTCAACATGACAAATTGTTAAATGCTTTCCAATATAAAAACTTCGGTTTTGCCAATACCTATTCTTTTGAGTTGGTGGGAAATGCAATAGCTAACCTGACGATTCATCAACAATTTGATATGGCTTATGGTCTGCTCAACGTATTTAAAAAAGAAGTTAATCGTTCCTCTTTATACGCCTATGCCAGTCAGTTGATTTCAGTAGATCAACAATCTCATGGATTTGCTCAACAATTGCTTGATTCTGCCCGGGAAGAAATGAATCGACTGGATAATCCGGCTGTATTCCAACCTAACCGCCACCAGGTAGCTATGGCTTTGATGTATATTGATCCTGATAAAAATTCAACCGAAGCGTATCGTACTATAAAAAATTCATTTAATAAGTTTGCGGCTTTATTCGTATTTAGTAAAGCATATGCGATGCATAATAATCTTTATAAGGCGACTCAACAGGCTCCGGCATTAATTTACGCCGGCGACAAAACAAGTTTTTTACAACACATAACAAGGGGCTTTAATTTAATTCAACCGCCAAAAAAAGAATGGCAAAAATTCATTGACAATGAACTTATAAATGTTAGAAGATTTCTTCCTTATGTAAATGAAAACAATTAAATGATCGACCAGCAAACCATATGCCCCTATACCGGACTTCGGTCATTTACCGAAGAAGAAAGCCTTTATTTCAAAGGCCGGGATCTCCAGGTAGATCAGATCACTTCATTGCTGGAGCAAAATAAATTTTTAATGGTGACCGGTGCTTCCGGTGAGGGAAAATCATCATTGATCTACGCAGGATTGATTCCTAATGCCAGGGCCGGTTTTTTCAAGGCTAAATACACCAATTGGGTGATGGCTGATTTTCGGCCGGAGCGAAATCCGGTACACAATATGGCTGAGGCGTTGGCACAAACTTTTGAAAATAAATCTTCTACCATTGAAACAGAACTCAGGCGGGGATACTCATCCCTGATCGACCTGTATACCAATTCTGAATTTTACATTGATGAAAATGATCAGCAATGGCAGTTCCTCGATGAACTACAAAAAAAAGACAGGAAAAGAAAGGCAGCCAACCTTTTGATCATCGTTGATCAGTTTGAAGAGTTTTTCACCAATCCTGAAAATTTTTATAATGAAGCTCCTTCGCAGGATTCACAGATTGTAGTGAATCTTGTATTGGAAACGGCCCGCATTGCTATCAAAAAAAATATTCCGGTCTATGTAGTCTGCACCATGCGCTCTGATTATATCGGCCAATGTGCCGCTTTTCGTGGGTTGCCGGAGTATATCGGATTCTCCCAATTTTTTGTGCCAAGGCTGAAGCGCAAAGATCTGAAACAGGTCATTGAAGAACCGGCCATTCTAAGTGGCAACCGAATCTCACAGCGTCTCATCGAACGCCTGGTATATGATATTGCCGAAGGAGTGGATCAACTACCTATCCTGCAACATGCCTTGAGCCAGATATGGCTTATGGCTGATCATGGAAGACAAGAAATGGACCTGATCCATTATGCTATGGTAGGAGGTATGCCGGCTGATGATTTGCCTGATAACGAATTGCCACAATTCAATACGTGGTTTGATAGATTACCTGCAAAGCGAAAAAAATATTTTCAGAAGACTGGATTACATAAGATCATTGAAATTCATGCCAGTGTTTTATATGAAAATGCCTGGGAGTATCATAATGCCAGTTACCCTGGAAGAATCATTACACAACAGGATGCGAAACGAATCATAGCTCTGACCTTTAGCTGCCTCACAAAAATTGATAATAGCCGTGCAGTTAGAAACCGGATGACATTAGCTGAATTAACCGCTATTATCAATACTCCAGCCATTTCGACAGAAGTGGTCAGTGAAGTCCTGAATATTTACCGTGAAGAAGGAAATTCATTTATCAGGCCATATAAAACAGACGATCCCGCTACCCATAAAATCGCTGATGACACCGTTTTGGATATTACCCATGAAAGCCTGATACGTAACTGGGACAAATTGAATACATGGGCCAACCAGGAATTTGAGTTTTATACTACCTATCTGGATTTCAAAAAACAATTAGATCGATGGGAGAAAAGTGGAAAAAACAGCGGGTTTTTATTACCCATCGGGCCGCTTACTTATTTTGAAAACTGGTATCAAAAATGCAAACCCAATGCGGGTTGGATAAAACGGTATTCAGAAATTCAGGCAGATCAAACAAAAGCAACTGCCGAAGCAGAAACGATTCTCGCAAATATCCGTGAGTATATCAGGCGAAGTGCCCGTAAAGTAACTATCACCAGGGCCTTTATCAAATATGGGGCCCGTCGAATTGCTACCATGCTCGCCATTGCCGCCATGATCATATTGAGCGGATTCTACTGGTATGATGCAGAGCAAAAACAAAACGACCGCGTGATCAATGAAGTAAGATCCGAGATGATGAGCCTGATGAAAAGCAAGGAAGTGGGAACAAATATCAAGGCTTTCCCATTATTAATCGAAGAAAGGTATAAACCCGGATCTATGATGCTTTATTTGAATGGCCTGGATATAAAAGCAAGACTGAGCATGGGGATTGCAACGTATGAACAGTTAATGGGAATTGACAAACATGATACCAGTAATCTCAAATCAGAATTAATAAATCTGGTCCAGGCCAACTTCAAAGAATCGATAGCAAAAGAAACAGATCATGTGTTTTTAGTGACTGAGCTGAATAAATTTGCTACCCTTTTATCCTACGATAATTATTACAACCCTGATAAAGCCACAGAAAAAATGCTCAGTGACATGGTTGATGATCTTTATCTGCAGACTTCGACTTTTTTTAAAACGAAATCCTTATTCCAGGCTACGATACCCTATGAACTCAATTATGGTCTGCAGCAATGGCTCGCATTTGGTCGTGTAACTCAAGAAAAAGTAAGAACTATCCTTGCATTATTTTCCCCTTTTGAAAATGCCGGAGGACAGGAAATTTTTAATGTGTATTATCCAAAAGGCAGCAATGAGATCAACGGCCGCATACCTAATGATTTTAACGGTGGTTACCATACATTGGCTTCGCTATATGCATCAATAGGAGATGTTGAGAAGGTTATTCAATGTTTTAAAACGATAAAACAATCAGGACAAAACGATTATTTTATTGGTAGTCTTTTTAATAATTACAATCATATACTGGGTATATTCTATCAGTTTGGACATCAGGATAAAACAGTGGACATGGTAGAATGGCTTGGGGCAAATTATTCATCCAATACACCCCTGACTATTTACAGAAACGCTGTGATTCGTGCCGGATATATCAGTCATTTATTCAGAGTAAACATTGACAAAAACATATTACGGTCCTACAAAGGTTATTTTTTCCCTAATCTTTGCCTGAACAAACGAAATGTGTTCAACGAAATGTCAGATGAGTATGAAAAACTGATCCTGGAAATAAAAGAACCTTCATTGAGGCATTTTACTTTGGCTACTCAAAAAAAGCGGAGGGCTATATTCGATAATAAATACCAATACGACCGTGGTTTGAAAATTGACCTACCCAACCAGGAAAACCTGCTCCGGGAAGCAATAGATAATTACAGGTTGGTGAATAAGGATTCCCTCGAAGTATCTGTTTCAGTTACATTACCCTATTACAGCGATGGAGTAAGAAATCGTCAGTTCAAACGTAAACACCTGTTTATTTATCCTGACTATATGGAAGGATGGTTTAGCTGGACCTACCACTCTGATTTGTTTTTTAATTTTATAGACAAGAACAATCTGTTTAAAGAATTATATACTTCGCCTGCAGATCTAGGCATGATTCATTTTTGGATCGCTAAAGCATATGAAGCCAAACCATATACGAATAGCGATCAGTTTGATAACAATTATCCGCTGGGTGATGATATCTTTAAAAGAATATTAGACCTCAGGGAAACTCACCCACAAGGCAAGAGTCTTGATCAAAATCTAATCTGCCTGATCTTAGCTAACCGGGCTTTTAACCAGAATGATACACTGGCTGGAATACAATATTATCAACAGTTTCAAAAAGATAATTTCGCCGCATCAAGAGATAAGTATGAGTATCTCGAAAAGACATTTTTCCTAAATCAACTGAAAGATCTTTGTGTAAATCTGGCATTGACTGGTCACCACCTGGAAGCAGTTGAGTTGGTAGAGAAATTTGAGAATAACCATGAAAAAGCCTTTGCCTATAATTTTATGGCAGAAAAGCTCTATTTAAGACAAGTCAGCCCACTGGCCTTCGTTTATCTTGATTCGGCTTTTTCCAAATCAAGAGATGTTGATTTTTCACAATTTAATTTTGGTGCTAACCAGGCCATTGATTACCGATTTAATTTAATCCTTCTAATGTCACGTATTGGTGGCAAACAGTTAAATGCCTTATCAGATAAATTCTTTTCTGATATCATAGAGGGTAATAAATTCGACGCTGTTTTAAGTAAAGTGTATGGGATTTCAGAGGAAGGCAATTTTTTCCGGGCACAGGCAGCCATACCCGCTACATTAACTGAAACAGAAGAACTGATAGCCCGGGGTTTCATAGTTTGGCAAGCTTGTCAAAAAAAGGAATTTGAAGAAAGGCGACTCAAATGGGTAGCTATGGATAAAAATATCACTCATGATTTCAATTATATATTTTATCTGCCTAATTGATGAAAAAATTTAACGCTATATACTTTTTTCTTTTTATCCTGCTTGTGATGGGTGCCTTTGCATCCATGGCCCAAAATGAATATGGTATGACGATACTGGGCCTGGTCTCTGGAGCTTTTAGCCTGCTTTTTGGTATACAATTGGTTGATTCATTTAAATATGATGCGTACACCTGGACTGACCTTGCCGAATTGTCCAGCCTCACAGTTCTATCTGCTCTCCTGGCTTTAAGGGTGTTCCAGATTTATTTTAAATGGGCTGAATTCATTTTTATGTTTGCTGCAGTCATTCTGTTATTGGTATATGTATCCAGGATAATTTCGAAGGTAGTATCCTATCAAAAAGCTAAAACACCATTGATCTGGCTGGTAGTTCTTTTCTATTTAAGTCTTATGGTCTATATTATTTCGATGGTTGCTGTACCATTTTGGCCTGTTATTTCAGAACCTGCCGGCATAATTGCCTTTATATTATTAATAATTTTTTCAATCAGTAGTTGGAGATTTAAAAAAATATCTGCCAATGGTGAAAACTTTTCAGCTTTTCAACTGGTAGCCAGGTTAAAAGACCGATCTATATTACTAATTTCACTTTTTCTCATATTTACTTTATATGCTGGTTTTACCAGAATCGGCTGGCTGCCCAAAATGTATACCAGTGAATTGCCACAAAGCTATTACGAGCTTTTAAAGGATGCCGAGACCGGTAAAGAAAAGCCACTTAATGGCAAATACCAGTACGAGGAATTTAAAGTTCGGTATGATGATTTTGTAAAAAAACATTCTGGGGGCAGGAATTAGTGCGAGACCAGGTATTGGTTTCTGAAGAATCTGGCATGGATAGAAGTTGCTAATGTCGCAACGGCAAAATCGATAAAACATGAAAAAGTAGCTGTTAAGGGAACGAGTAGCTTTTAAAATGAAATTGAAACCTGGTTTTGAGGAGGAGTATAAGAAAAGGCATGATAAAATCTGGCCAGAATTGGGAGAAGAACTCACCCGGGCAGGTGTGACTGACTCTTCAATTTTTTTAGATGAGGAGACTAACATTCTTGTTGCAGTTCAGAAATTGGCAGTAAATAATACGGCTGACCAATTGCCACAAACCGAAATTGTAAAAAAATGGTGTAAGTATATGGCTGACATTATGGATATAAATCCCGACCATTCACCTAAGGTAATTCGTTTGAAAGAAATGTTTCATCAGGCTTGATTATGAATAGCATTTATTATTAATTATACTAACTATTGGGGATGCATCTGGTGATGGTCATTGCCGATGATGGAAACAGGTCAATGGTCCTGCGAGCCCGATAAAAAAGCCGCAAATATTCTTCAGCCAGTTTGTAATAGCAGTAGGGTGCTGCCTCCACTATCGTGAAAAGATGATCACTATCTGCCAAAATCAAAGATCAGCCCTACACTATTAAAGTTTTCATCGTATGCCAGGGGTTTGTCTGTGAGTTTAAACGATTTTCCAATTTGAATTTGCAATTTGACCCATTTATAACCTATCCTGGCCGTGAGAGCAGGTTCAGCAAATATCCACGTAGGTTTTTCAATATCCAGTAGCTTATTACTAGTCAGTTCTGAAAGGCTATAAGTAGTTTCCGGTTTTTTATATTTTCCTGCGAC
>OBID01000289.1_pt1 | contig 21870 bp, 18 predicted proteins | sample 1519781 | NCBI WGS metagenome assembly OBID01 (sample SAMEA3991478, study PRJEB22521) | metagenome | biome: anthropogenic terrestrial biome; feature: sewage plant; material: sludge | place: Sweden | collected 2012-09-26 | reverse complement strand
CATAGTAAGACTTTACTTATATTTTAAGAGCTCTCAGCACAAAAACGCCGGGAGCTCTTTTGATTATAGATGTGTCCGATAAAGGCAAATGACAGGAGCCGATTGATCACAAAAAGGTATGATTAATACATTAAAGGAAAGACAAAATAAATAAGAGGTTAATATCATGAAAAAGAAAAGAACAGCAGCATTATTTACATCCGTGGTTATACTTATAAGTATGACATCCTGTAATAAAGGAGAAAGCAAAGGCGCATCATCCTCCAATACTACTCTTAGCAGTACTTCCCACAGCAACTCTGATAGTACTTCTTCAGGCAGTGGTGTAGCAAAGAATAAAACGTCAGAACTTACAAATTACATGACAGAAAAAGAACGCAGCAGTATTTCCGAAGGTAAGCTTACTCTGATCAAAAATGAAAGTAACTGGGGGTTTGACGCTGATGAAGTAACAAAAATCAAGGACTCTGTAAAAGAGATTTCCGTATATGATGAGGAACTTGACACAACATTTATTATTCATGTAACACTTCCTCCTGATTTTGATAAGTTGAAAACATATCCGATGTTTGTTATGACTGATGGAGTATGGCGTTTCGGAGATCATCCGGCTCTGAGGAAAATGATGCAGGATGGTGAGGCTGAAGATGTTATACTTGTAAGCATAGGGTATGATTATAGTATTGACGGAACAGACAATGGTATAAGGTCAAGATATTTCTGCGAAGGAGAAGAATATTTCCTGGACTTTATTACCGATAATCTTATGCCTTATTTAGATGAAGAATATAAAATTGATTTTGAGCGATCAACACTTTACGGACATTCTCTTGGCGGAACATTTACACATTATGCGGTATTCAATTCAGATAAATATGAAAATCAGCCGTTTTATTATTATATAATAGGCAGTCCAGCATTCTGGTCACCTATTTTTTACGATACAGATACATATAAATCAATGTACGGGTATTTTGACAGAAATGATAAGCTTAATAAATTCGTCTATGTTGCAGGCGGAGAAAATGAAGATGCTGATTATGCACAATATTATGATGACGATAATTCTACCCTTCAGGGTATATCAGCTCTTATGAAAAGACTTGAAGATCATAATGTGAAATCAGCTGAATCCAAGATATATGAAGGCTCTAATCACTATGAGTATATTCCAGAAATGTTCAGAACATTTTTTCTTGAGTTCTATAATAAATAATTTATTCAATATGTTTCTGTGCGATTTTTCATTTGTGATAAAACTGCATTGGTGAGGATCTTAATGGTAGTGTGCAGGACAATGTGGGTGTCGCCCCCTACAAATATATCAGATTATTATAACAAATAAAAGTTTGTTATCAAAATTTTATTTATACAGAGAAACGGAAATCCACCCTCATAAAAAATTGAGAATGGATTTCCGCTTTTAGTTTTATTTAAGTAATGTTGAAAGTCTGAATAATGATATTTTATCAGATTTGGTTGGTTTGATTACGATCTTGACTTTAGATGGATATTGGAATTTTATATGACTTACCTTGAATGACCATATGAGTAATTCCAGCAGTTCCTGTTCTGTTATTGAGTCGTATCCTCTGAAACGGGTTATTCCCGAACCAAGCAGTGGTATGACGATTGTACGTCCTGCATATACGATATCAATTTCATTCCAGAACTCGATAAGAAATTCTATAAAGTCTCTCATTGAAAGATATGAACGGTTTTCATTATCGAGATGTGCAAAGGCGGTAAGCAGAAAATCATCTTTCTGAATTATACTTCCGAGTTTGTATTTTATTTTTTTTCCATAAGATCTTTCACACGTATTGTCAGTGATCCTGCTACGCAGATGATCGTCTTCAAGAATACAGTTATCAAGCTCTGCAATATCAGTTATATATCGGGTAAGAAATGTACCGTTTATTGTAGATGGCGGAACAAGTCTGTCAACTACCTAAGTGTCAAAAAATTCATTGAATGCAATAACTTTCAGACCATCCTCTGTGAAAATATCTCCAAATACTATCTCAACAGGTGAATCGTTGATCAGAAATTCTATGCTTGTTAAATGATTGGCTTTGCACCATAAGAAAATGTATATTGAAATAAGGATGACTACGGAAAAAAAGCTGATAACAAGTTTATATCGGGAAGGAATATCTATAACAATAAGTAAAAGTGATGTTAATACACTGCTTGCAGAAAGGATCCCGTAAAAATGTTCAAGCAATTTCCTGTCAAATAATTTTACTCTCAAAAAAAGCTCCTTAATCCTCTTTTAAAAGTGCTTCTTTAAGGAGAATAAGATCTGTAATACTGATTTTCTGATCATCATTCATATCACCTTTGGTGCACTGCTCGTCAGTTATTTCCTGCTTGCCGGTGAGAAATTCTATCATTGTAAAGGCATCTTTAACATTGACAACTCCGTTTACGTCAATATCTCCTTTTATGTCCTGCTGAGGAGGTGTTTCAGTTATATCATCAAGGCTTGGGGTTACATCCTTCCACCAGTCCCATGCATTTCCTGAACGGTATGAATTAACACGCGGATCATTTGTCCATGTAAATACATTATCGTACAGATGACCGTTGTCATAGTACCATTTTGCAAGTGCGATTATCTCATCAGGATAATTTTTGTAGTATCCGTCATCTTCACCTGTGTAATTAGCCCATCCAGTATTGAATGCCTTCAATGCCGCACGCACAATCTGATAGCCCTTCAGATCATAGTCAACAACAGCTGAACGTATAAAGTGCATTATTTTTCGTATTCCCATATGATTTGATACAATACAGTCATAGAAATTTGAGCGGTTAAAGGTATACTGGAACATTTCCGGGACATCATCTTCCTTCATGAATGTCGGGTTACAGTCTGCAAATGCAGTTACAGCTGTCTGCATAGGTCCGTATGCATGTGCTGAGCTTACTCCGAAACCCTCTCCCTGTGCAGTTTCAATATCTGATCCGTCACCGTTTCCTCCAAGAGTAGATTCACGTGTTGCAAGGCCTATAAAAAGAGCATAGACCATTTCACGATCATCCTGTCCGAGTCGTACCCGCAAAAGATCCCAGTGCTCATCGATTTCCTTGTAAAGACTGTACTTTACCTCCTGAACAGTCATTTTGTGATTGATAGCACGTATCTGTTCTTCAGAAGCATCAGCAGGTGTGTTACGTTCCCCGTAATTGAAGGGATTGCCTACTCCTTCATTTTGTACATCTCTGCTTGGATCATGAGCTATTACCATTTCTTCAGCTGAAACATCAGAAACCCCGATAAACTGAGAAGCTGGTATTGATAAGGCACCAAATGAAAATGCAGCACAGACAGCAAGACATAAAGCTTTTTTTATAGTTTTTGAATTATTCATAATTATCCTGTCCTTTCTATTTTTTTTATATATAATATTCTATATGAATTATATCATACTTGCTATTAAGGTTCAATAAAAAAATAAAAATAATAGTATAATAAAATGCCATGTAGTGGAGAAAAAATGTGATGCTGATTAATAAGGAAAAAACTGAGCCTGAGTGGTATATTAATAATATCAGATCCATTTATATGAAATTATGATATATAAAATCTATTGACAAAATTTATTTTAAATGATAAAATAAATGTTGAATATAAACATTCAGGGAACGGAGGTATAGATTTGTCTTACTTTGATGTGTCAGAAGATGTGGATACAAGTTATCTTGAGAACAAAATCAGAAAAATGTTAGAAGAACAGGAAAAGAAGGAACTGGAGAAAACAGAAGCACAGGTAAAACTTTGTAAAAAAAAGATGATTTCAGAACTGAAAAATCGTAAAAAAGCATAAATGTTTATGAATACTTCAGAATTATACAATATTTTTATCAGATGTTTTCCATATATACCTGTTGCAGAAAGAGTGTTTTTTAAAAAAATAAGCTCTGGTAAATATCATTTTTTTATCAGATACAATAATAATAAACCTGTTGCATTTGCTGCTGTTTCCGGAAATTCAATTGCTTTGTTATGTGTTGTTCCTGAAATGCAGAAAATGGGCTATGGAACAGCATTATTAAATGAATGTGAAAAATTTATAATAAATGAAAAATGCAGAACTGTAATATTAGGGAGAGGCGGTTCAGACTTTTTTTTCGGAGCAGTTATTAATAATTTTTCACATAATTTTTTTGAGAAAAACGGGTATTGTGCTTATAATGGATGTCTTAATATGGTTCTTGATCTTGATGAATTCTCATATTCATATATTGGAACAGAATACAGATATCCTGAAAATGTGGTTTACGAAATTTACAATGACAGGGACTACATTCAACTTATAAATGCGGTCAGCAGTGTTGAACCAAGATGGATAACACATTACACAAAAGCTTCTGATATTCTTGTTGCAAAAAAAGAAGGCAGGATAGTCGGATTTACAAGTTTCAATTGTGATGCACAAACGCTGGTTACTACAGATTATGACAAAACCGGAATGCTTCAATATGTAGGAGTTATACCTCATGAGAGAAACAAAGGGATAGGAATGAATATGATTGCCTGTGCAACACAGATACTGAAAAACAGCTCATGTAGCAAGGCTTTTATTGACTATACATGCTTGGATAAGTGGTATTCAAAACTTGGATACCAGGATTTTTTGTGGTTCTGGATGGGCGAAAAAACATACAGGGAGAAATATTAATGAAAATTTCTGAATTATTTAATAAGGGAAGGACTGTTCTTTCGTTTGAAGTCTTTCCACCGAAGAAAGACAGTTCAGTTGAAACCATATACAGCACACTTGATGAGCTGAAATCTCTGTCACCGGATTTTATCAGTGTGACATATGGTGCGGGTGGAAGTTCTGCAGACGATATTACAGCAAAAATCGCAGGATATATAAAAGGGAACCTTAATATAGAGTCGGTAGCGCATCTTACATGTGTAAATAATACAAAGGAAGACATTCTTAGTATTCTGGATGTGTTCAGAGAACATGGAATTGAAAATATTCTTGCATTAAGAGGCGATATAAATCCGGATGTTGAGCCGAAAAAAAACTTTCAATATGCATCCGACCTGGTTGAATTTATACATAAAAACGGAGATTTTCATATTTCCGGTGCATGCTATCCTGAAGTTCATGTTGAATCTCAGAATGCAGCAGCTGACATTATTAATCTGAGAAAAAAAGTAGATACAGGAGCAACACATTTAATGAGTCAGTTGTTTTTTGACAACTCATTATTTTATAATTTCATAGAAAAAACTAAAATCGCAGGAATAAATGTTCCGATTGAAGCCGGAATAATGCCGGTTGTAAATAAAAAGCAGATTGAACGTATGGTTTCGATGTGCGGGGCAAGTTTGCCTTCAAAGTTTGTAAAGGTAATGCAGAGATATGAAAATAATCCTGATGCATTAAGGGATGCAGGCATTGCATATGCAACCAATCAGATAGTAGATCTGATTGCAAATGGTGTTGACGGCATACATTTGTATACCATGAACAATCCATATATAGCAAAAAAAATAAGTGAAAATATTTCGTCGTTATTAAATAATAATAATTGATGCTGTATTTTAATGTATCATCAGTTGTGAATGGAACTTAAAATAACGGCTTGCCTGTTTTAACTTGGCGATGTACAGCATAGTTAAATGAATTCAGTCATAGACATAACTTCTACTTCAGTGTGAATATGAAATCCGCCACCTTAGGGACGGAAAAATTTATTTAATTCAAGAAAAATGGAAGGAAGTTAAAATGAAAGCAATATCCGGCACTATAGCAGTTTCAGTTCTTTTATCAATAATATTAGCGGTGGTGAACAATATGAGATATATTATTCCTGAGGAAAATAGAAAAATTTCAGATGTTCATATAAGACAAGGATTATCAATAAAAGAAGAAAACAACAAATTGCTTAAAGAAGAAAAAATTGAATTATTAAGTGCCCATGTACAATCTCATTACATAGAGGGAATACCATTAATACCGCAGTTACCGGAGCTTCCGACAGGATGTGAAGTGACTTCACTTACAATGGTGCTTAATTATCTTGGATGTGAGGCTGATAAGCTGGAGATAGCGCGGGAATATCTTCCTAAAGAAGATCTTATTAAGGATGAGCAGGGTGTTTTATACGGGCCTGATTTCCGATACATATTTCCCGGAGATCCTGAAAACGATACGTCATTCGGATGTTTTGCGCCATGTATAACTGAAACAGCAGATAAATATTTTACAGAGAAAAGTATAGTTTATTCAGCAGATGATATTTCAGGGATATCTTTTTATGATCTGTTTGATTATATTGCACAGGATATACCAGTAATAATATGGTCAACAATGAATTTATCAGAAACTCAATATTTGACGTCATGGAAAACAAATGATGGCAAAGTTATCAGCTGGCCAAAGAATGAGCATTGTGTTGTACTTAGCGGATATAGTTACAGTAACAATACAGTTCAGATATATGATCCTACAAATGGAATTTTAACATTAAATATGGAAGACGTAAAGGAACGATATGATCAGCTTGGAAAAAATGCAGTTCTGATTTCTTCTGTAAAATAATCCAAAGGAGATAATTAAAAAATGAGGAAAAGTGAAAGAAAGACAGCAGCAATTCTCGCTTCTGCTATAGCAGTAAATATTGCATGCGGTATGGCGCCGGTCAGAGCATTGAATCCGGATGATGTACTCAATGATAATCTTGATGAGCTGCAGCAGCATATCGTAAACTACATATTTATTAAAAATTATGTTTCAGGCAATATATCACTTAGCAATGAATTCAAAGTAAAGCTTGATTATAATAGTGATGGACTAATAAATATACTGGATGCTTCACGTGCTAAAAATAAGATACTTGAACTTTCAGATAAGCATAATACTCCAACAACATCCGTTACTACAACCACAACACCTACAACCACAACATCGGTTACCACCACAACAACTACAACACCAGTTACCACTTCAGCAACTACCACAGCACCAGTTACCACTTCAGCAACTACCACAACACCAGTTACCACTTCAGCAACTACCACAACACCGGTTGCTACAACCACTTCTGCAGTAAAATATGATAATCTTAAAATAGGAGATAAGGTGCAATACAATGGTTCTGCGCACTATATGGCTGACGGAACTGGAAGAACTGTAGATGTATCAGGAACTTTTATAGTAAAAAATATTCTGCCGGGAGATAAATATCTTTATAGTGTACAGCTTGAAAATACAGGATGGGTATCGTATGAGAAGCTTACAGGAAAGAAACCACCATCTTCTGAAGTAACAACAGCTGCAACTACAACAAAAGCAACTGCAGCAACTACAGCAGGAATATTTAAAAAGGGAGATAAAGTCCGGTACAGTGGAAAAGCATATTATACTGCAAACGGAGGCACATCAGTAGATGTATCCGGAACGTTTAAAATAGTTGATATTCTTACTGATGATAAGTATAAGTATAAGTTACAGCTTGAAAATGCTGGCTGGGTACCATATGAAAGTGTAAAAGCAGAATCAGTAACGACAACAACAAAGGTAACAACGGCAGCAACTACAACAAAAGAATCTGTAGTGACAACTGCAGGAACAATAAAAAAAGGCGATAAGATACAATACAGCGGAAAGGCATATTATACTGCAAACGGAGGCACATCAGTAGATGTATCCGGAACGTTTAAGGTAGTTGATATAGTAACAGGATCAAATTATAAGTACAAAGTACAGCTTGAAAATGCCGGCTGGGTACCATATGAAAGTGTAAAACAGGTAACAACCACAACGACAACCACAACGACAACAACTGCTTCTGTTACTACACCATCATCTCCTGTAACAAAGCCTTCAACAATAAAAGAAGGGGATAAGATACAGTACAGCGGAAAGGCATATTATACATCAAATGGAGGAACATCAGTAGATATATCCGGAACGTTCACTATAAAGAAAATCATTACAGAAACCAACGATAAATACACAGTACAGCTTGATAAAGTAGGTTGGGTATCTTATGAAGCAATTACCGGAAAGAAACAGGATACTGTCTCTGCGCAGACACTTGACGGAAATACATATAAAATAAAAAATGCATTAAGCGGAAAATATATAACAGTTGGCGGAACAACAGACCGAAGCAATGTCTATCAGTCATCATCAAATGACAGTAAAGAGCAGAAATTCACATTCAAATCATACTATAATGCTTTGAACTGTTACAGAATGTATGCATGCTGTAACACAGATCACAGAGTTATTGACATAGTTAAGGACAGTAATCAAAAGGTATCAGATGGATGCAATGTTCAGATTTATGAGGATGTTGATCCTGATGCTCAGACATGGGATATAATAAGTGTAGGAAATAATAAGTACAAAATTGTTTCACATAAAAATTCATCAGTAGCAATGACTGCTTCAGGCAACAGTGATGGTTCTGCAACCGGAAAAACTCCTTCGTCTGCAGGAAATGTGTATATATCAACGTATACCGGAACTGACAGCCAGTTATGGTGCCTGGAAAAAACAAATTGATTTTAAGATTTTTACTATTCAGCCATTTCACTTACAACTGATAATAAAATTTCAACATCAAAAGAATATTATAAATATCCTACAATTAAACTATAGTTTAATTGTAGGATATTTTAAACACAGACTACCTAATATTATTTTATTTTCTCAGGATGGGGTTATGATCTGTAAAAGTCTGATCAGCTTAACAGCACAGACTTTTGAAGGAGATGAGGTCTGAGATTGAAATATGATTATTGTTATCAGCGTCCATGTTTATATCGTTATAGGACTTGCCAAGAAGGAAATCTGTTGTGTTGAGGATAACATTTTTTATTTCATTGTACGAGAAAAAAGATGAGCCTAATTCATTTAATCCGGTATTGATTGTGCTTATTTCATATGAGGTATTCCCGTCATAAAAGAAAATATCGTATGAGCCGTTCTGAGTACTGCTGTAGAACATTGCATTCTGACTTAATGGGAATGGGTCTGAGCAGTTGAAATTGTCATTGTTAAATGGCAGTACAGTAATATTCCCATTGTTTAGTTTTACAATACTGTCATTATGATTGTCGGATGAATGCCATTTTGTAAAATAAAGATTGCTGTCTGATGTTACAGGATAGTATGCATATAAATTTTTTTCTGAAAATACCGGGGATGATACTGATGTGCTGCGTTGAAGCTCATATATGTATGAGTCATCGTCATATGATAGTGCATAATAAATTTTACTGCCGTCTGATGAATAATATGGCATTGATTGTTCGTAAATATCATCTGTAAGCATTGTAATATCTGATGTAGCAAGATCAAGCTCAGCAAGATTATATTCAAAATCATTAATTCCGTGATTCCAATAACCACGTTTGAAAATGATTTTTTTGCCGTCGGGTGAGAATTTAGGATCTTCATTACGGAATCCGCTTAAATATGTGAGATTTGTAATATCTCCGGTTAGAGCATTGTATCTGTATATATCCCACTCATCAGCTGATTTATCGATTGCCATAAATATCATGTCATAAGGGTGACTTCCAAAGTCAGCATTCATAGGGTTGCAGAAAGTATCTGAACATATATCCGTTATATCTCCGGAGCTTAAATTATAACAGTGTATGCTGCTGTCCATTGCTGAATATGAAGAATAATTATGATAAAGAAGAATACCGGAATCTGATAAATTGTAAGTCATGGCATTTGTATGCATGACCGGGGCAGATAGTAAAACCGCAGATAAAGTAATAACTGATGATTTTTTCATAACAGCACCTTCATTTTTAAAAATATTTTAATTCTCGGATTATGTCCTTAAAAATAAAAATTACTCAGGCTGTCCCTGTTCTCTTGTGGGATAGCTTTTATATATCAATTATATCATTTTTTAATGTCAACGCACAAGATAAATTGTTTTAATAACAGAAATATATTGTTTTCAACTTGATTTTGTTTAATTTATACAATATAATAATTATATGAGTATGCAAAACAGGCTGTCTGTTATTAAAATACATACAGCACAACCTGTTGTCCTAAAATATGAGTCAGGAGAAATAATAAATGAAATTTGTACATTTATCAGATCTTCACATTGGAAAAAGAGTAAATGAGTTTTCAATGCTTGAGGATCAGGAATATATTTTGACGGAAATTATTAATATTATTGACAGGGAAAATACAGACTGTGTAATGATTGCAGGTGATGTATACGATAAATCTGTACCGTCTGCGGAGGCGGTGCAGCTGTTTGACGATTTTTTGTGCAGGCTTGCCAGAAGAAAGCTGCAGGTGTTTGTTATAAGCGGAAATCATGATTCACCTGAGAGAATAGCATTCGGCTCACGTCTTATGAATATGAGCGGTATACATATGTCGCCGGTTTACAGTGGCCATGTAGATCCATTTGAAATGCATGACGAATACGGCACGGTAAATATATATATGCTTCCGTTTGTAAAGCCTGCTAATGTACGATCATTTGAAAATCAAAAAGAGATCTCAACATATACCGATGCATTAAGGGCAGCAGTTGCAGAAATGAATATAGATACATCGTGTAGAAATATCATAGTTACGCACCAGTTTGTAACAGGTGCAATGCGGAGTGATTCAGAGGAAATTTCAGTAGGCGGAACGGATAATGTGGATGCGTCTGTATTTGAATGTTTTGACTATACTGCACTCGGTCATATTCACAGACCTCAGAATATCATAAGTCAAAAGATAAGATACTGCGGAACACCGCTTAAATATTCATTTTCAGAAGCAGATAATATAAAATCAGTAACTGTTGCAGAACTTAATAAAAAAAATAATCTTAGTGTAAGAACAATTCCGCTTGTTCCTAAATATGATATGCGTGAAATAAAGGGTACATATGCGGAGCTTACTCTTAAAAGTACATATGAGGGGATTAATTGTAATGATTACATGCACATTACCCTTACGGATGAAGAGAATATTCCGGATGCCATAGGAAAGCTTAAGGTCATTTATCCGAAAATTATGAAGCTTGATTATGATAATAAGCGTACAAGATCGGCTCAGCATTTTGATGAGGGATGTGAGGCTGAAAGCAAATCACCTATAGAATTATTTACGGAATTTTATCAGAAGCAGAATAATCAGCCTATGAGTCAGGAACAGCTGAAATTTTCGGAACAGCTTATTGAAAAAATATGGGAGGATGAAGCATGAGACCGTTGAAACTCAGAATTTCTGCATTCGGGCCGTATGCCGGCGAAACGGTAATCAATATGGACGGGCTTGGAGAAAAAGGAATATACCTTATTACGGGTGATACAGGTGCAGGAAAGACCACGATATTTGACGCAATAACATTTGCACTTTACGGAGAGGCAAGCGGTGATAACAGAGAGCCGGTAATGTTTCGTTCAAAATATGCAGACGGTAATATTCCAACTGAGGTAGAGCTCGTATTTTCATATTTTAATAAAGAGTACAAAGTAAGGAGAAATCCGGAGTACAGCCGTCCTTCAAAACGAGGTGACGGTATTACGGTACAGAAGGCAGATGCGGAGCTTTTTTTTCCGGATGGACGTGTGATTACAAAGATAAAAGATGTTAATAACGCTTTAAAAGACATTATGGGAATTGACAGAAATCAATTTTCACAGATTGCAATGATTGCTCAGGGAGATTTTTTAAAGCTTCTGCTTGCCGAAACAAAGGAGAGGCAGGAGATATTCAGAAAAATTTTTAAAACTGATTATTTTCGCAGCCTTCAGGATCATTTAAAATATGAATCGTTAGATCTTAAAGATCAGTGTGAGCAGGTTTCAAAAAGTGTTTCACAGTACATAAGCGGAATATTGTGTCATGAGGATAACGTGCTTATGACAGATGTAAAGAAAGCAAAGAATGGTGAACTTATAATTACAGATGTAGAGGAACTTATAGGAAAGCTTCTTCTTGCTGACAATGAAGATAATAAAAAATGCGTGAGTGAACTTGATACAATTGATAAAAAGCTTGAGGACATAAACAACATAATCGGAAAAGCTGAAGAAAAAAACAAACTCCGGAATGAGCTTTCTGATTCTGAAAAATTATATATATCTCAGCAATCAGTACTGCAAAAGCTTAATGAGGAAAATGAGTCTGCAAAGAAGAGACTGCCGGAAGCAGAATTTTGTGATAAAGAGATTGCTGTCATTGAGGCTGCACTTCCGAATTATGACGAGCTTGACAAGCGTACATCGGAAAGTGAAACTGTGGGAAAGCAGATAAAAGAGCTTATAAATTTAATGGATTTTAATTGTGAAGAAAAGAAAAAACTTGAAAATAAGCTTTCAGCTTCAAAGGAAGAACTTAAACATCTTGAAAATGCCGGAGAACAGAGAGAAAAATTTATTCAGGAAAAAAAGCAGAATGAAATATTAAAAACAAAGCTCGAAGCAATGAACAGTGATCTGATCAAATGTAAGAAAAGCTATGATTCTTTGAAAAAGGCAAATGAAGAATATAACGCTATCCAGTTAAAGCATGAAAAAATAGATAAACAGATTATCGCTGTCAAAGAGCATATAAAGTCTTTGAAGTCACAATATGAACTGCTTGAAAAATCAGGTGAAATATTTGAAAAGCTTCAGAACGAAAAAACAAATGAGGAAAAGAGAAATTCAGAACTGCTTGTACTCAGAAACGGACTTGACGAATATAATAAAGCATATACGGAACTTGAAAAAACACAGGAAATTTACAAAAATGCAGCCCAGAAGGCAGATGTGCTAAATAACGAATATCTGGCAAAGAACAGAGAATTTTTAAATGAACAGGCAGGAATAATAGCACAACAGCTCAAAGATAATGTTCCTTGTCCTGTATGTGGTTCTTTGAACCATCCTGTACCTGCCCCGATGCCTGATAGGGCACCTACGGAGGAAGAACTGAAGGTTCTGAAAAAAGAGCTTGATGATGCACAGAAGGCGTCTGTAAAGGCAAGTGAGAGGGCAAGCAGATTAAACGGTAAAGTGTCAGAAATGAAAAATAGTCTGACAGAACAGCTATTTAAACTTACCGGTGAGAAAACAGCTGAAAATATTAATTTATTTATTGATGAGAGCAATAAAAAAATAAGCATTTTGACAAGTCAGATTTCAGATGTAAAGAAACAGATTGACCAAAAAGAAAAAAACATTAATGAAACTGATAGAAATGAAAAGCTGCTTGAAACACTTCAGAATGATCTGGATATTAACAATAAACAAGCAATAAATTCAGAGGGAACAAAAAAACTGCTTGAAGGGCAGGTAACGCAGCTTAAAGAATCTGTATTAAAGCAGCTTTATGATGAATTCGGAAAATATGAATCTGAAAAGCCAATTGATAAAATCAAATCTGAGTGTCAAAAAGCCGATGAGCATGATAAAATGCTTATTGAGAAAATATCAGAAGAAGAAAAACGCATAGCAAGGAAATCAGAACTTAATAAATCAATACCTGAGCTTGAAGGACAAATTAAGAAAATTGATGAAAAAATATGTGGCATCAGATCTGAAATGGCAGCAGCGGAAAGCAAAAAATCAGAACTTACAAAACAGATAGCTTCAATATCCGAGAATCTGAAATTTGAAAGCAAAAGCAAAGCATTGGAGCAGAAAAAGCTTTTAGCACAAAAGAAAGAAGCAATAAAAAAAGCTATTGATGAATCTGAAAAAAGATATTCGGAGTACGATAAAAAACAGACAGAGCTTGGTGCAAAAGTAAATCAGCTAAAAAAACATCTTGAGTCAATGGCACAAATCGATATGGAGAGTGCACAAAAGGATAAAGAGGAGATAACACATAAACGCACATACTTGTTAAACATTCAAAAGGAAATACACACAAGGATTTCTACAAACACCAATGCACTTGAAAATATAAAAAGCAAATCTGAATCACTTGCTGAAATTGAAAAGAAGTGGACATGGGTAAAATCACTTTCGGATACTGCAAACGGAAACATAAGCGGAAAAGAAAAGATAATGCTTGAAACATATATTCAGATGACATATTTTGATAGAATAATAAACAGGGCAAATTCTCAGCTCATGGTAATGTCAGGTGGCCAGTATGAACTTAAACGACGCTCCGCAGCAGAAAACAACAGAATTCAAAGCGGCCTTGAGCTTGATGTTATTGATCATTACAACGGAACTGAAAGAAGCGTAAAAACATTGTCGGGAGGCGAGGCATTCAAGGCATCGCTTTCACTTGCACTCGGTCTGTCAGAGGAAATTCAGTCATCAGCCGGGGGCATAAGGCTTGATACAATGTTTGTTGATGAGGGCTTCGGTTCACTTGATGAGGAATCACTCAGGCAGGCTGTAAAAGCACTTTCAGGATTATCGTCAGGAAACAGACTTGTCGGTATAATCTCTCATGTAGCAGAGCTTAAAAACAGAATAGACAAGCAGATAGTTGTCACAAAAGAAAAATCTGGAGGCAGCAAAGTTATAGTAGTAATCTGATATTGCTGCCGACGTTCATAATAAAACAGAGGTAAAGATGATAAAAAATAAAAATAAAAGAACCAGACATCCCAGACTAAGAAAAGTATTTTTAATATCATTTATAATAGTTATACTTCTTTGTGTTATTGAAACTATACAATCAAATACATATATTGATGTTGAAAATATAACATTCAGAAACAGTGATATTCCGGATAGCTTTGACGGTGTGAAAATAGTCCAGATTTCTGATTATCATAATCAGGGTGAGCATTATGCTGACAGACTTATAAAGAAAATTTCAGAACAAAAACCGGATTATATTTTTATAACAGGTGATATAATTGACAGTTCAAGAACAAACATTGATAAAGCTGATTATCTTTTTAAGGGCATTTCAGAAATTGCACCGTGTTATATGGTATGGGGAAATCACGAACCCAGAATAACGGATGAAAAAATAGCTTCTCTCATAAAATCTATTGAAGATAACGGAATAGATATTCTTGAAAACGAGTTTGAATATATCAGACGCGGCAACGACAAAATAATGCTTACCGGAATGAATGGTACTATGTATAAAGCGGTTACAGACACTTATCCGGATGAAGATGTCTTTTCAATATGGCTTCATCATTTTCCTGAGGATATTAAAGTAATAACTAATATATCGTCATACTCTCATGCAAAGGCAGATCTTATATTTTCAGGTCATGCTCACGGTGGACTTATAAGGTTTCCTTTTAAAGATGGATTGTATGCACCGGGACAGGGTATGCTTCCGGAATATACATCAGGAGAGTATGAGTATAACGGCACTCATATGATAGTAAGCCGTGGACTTGGAAACAGCGGGTATTCACTGAGATTTATGGATCCGTTTCATCTTGTGGTGTGTACGCTGGAGAATGAGTAGTAATTTAATTTTTTTGTAAGGTTTCAATATTAACATGATTTGTTTGAAATACATAAAATATTACTGTTTTTACTTGATTAATTGTTAAAGCAGTACAAGAATATGAATGAAAATTAATATAATTATTAAGCACAAATTATTTCATTCGATCCGGAAGGAGCTACCACAGTGGAAAGAACCTTTTTTATTGCAGACACACATTTTGGTGATAAGTCAATTATCAGTTATGAAAACAGACCGTTTGAAAATATTTTTAAAATGGATAAAACGATTATTGATAACTGGAACAGTACAGTAAATGACGAGGATACAGTATTTCTGCTTGGCGATTTTTCATCATACGGTATTGAAAAAAACATTCAGATATGCAGTCAGCTTAAAGGCAGAAAAATACTTGTCATGGGAAATCACGATACAGAGAGTGAAAAATATTATTTTAAATGCGGATTTTCAAGTGTAAGCAGATATCCGATAATATATGAAAACTTCTGGATTTTATCTCATGAGCCCATGTACATAAATTCAAATATGCCATATGCAAACATATTTGGTCATGTACATAATAATCCGCTCTATACAGACTATTCAAAGCAGAGCTTTTGTGCGTCAGCTGAGAGAATAAATTATACTCCGATTGAGTTTAATATAATAAAAAAAATGATAACGGAATAGCAAATGAAAGGAATACGTACATATGGATAAGAAAAAAGGAATAGCATATTGTGGCCTTGCATGCTGCATATGCAGTCAGCGTGACGAATGTGCAGGCTGCCGCAATGAAGGATGTCAGAACAAAGAATGGTGTAAATCTTTCAACTGCTGCAAAGAAAAATGTTTAAAAGGCTGCTGGGAATGTCCTGAGTTTGAAACCTGTGATAATTTCATGCTTAAAAAAATCAAGATACACGCATTTGCAAAGTTTATAGCACAATACGGAGAAGAAAAACTGATAGAATGTCTTGTAAGAAACGAGAAAAACGGAATAGTATACCATTATGAAGGCGAAATAACAGGTGATTATGATAAGCTTAAAAATGATGAAGAGATATCCGATATGCTGTTAAATGGCAAGGCTCAGAAATAATGTAATAATACCAACTTGAAGTAAAGCCCATATTTAATAAAAAATGGCCGGAAACTATTTTAAAAGCTTCCGGTCTGATTTTTTCTGTTAACAGCATTAATGTTTAGTACAATATTCATTATATCCGTTTTTATAATATCCGGGTTTGTCCGATTTAGGACAGTCTTCGTTAGCTAAAAGTCCGGTTTCAGTGCAGTAATAACACTCCTTGACAAATAATGATTCAGGATACTGTGCATTCGATTTATATTCGTTCGCAAAGTTTCCAAATACATTCTTCCATATTGTGGCTGATTTTGTGCTTTTTATAGCATTCTCATTTTCTCCATTTGCATATCCTATCCATATTCCACTTACGAAATCTTCTGTAAGTCCTATAAATGATATATCACGCCAGTTCTGAGTCGTTCCAGTTTTTCCGGCTACAGTCTTATTCTGAAGATGTGCATTTACACCTGTTCCCATATTATTGTCAGGCTGATCAGGATCTACAACATTCTGAAGGAGTTTGTTCATTATATAAGCAGTATCTTCTCCTACGACCTGTTGATAATCTGATGCATTATGTTCTATTATTACTTTGTTTTTTGCTGTATCAATAGCACGGCTTATTATGTGCGCTTCATAATATTTTCCACCGTTTCCGTATGGAATATATGAGTTTGTCATATTTAAAAGGGTAGGTCCTTTGTTTGTTGCACCAACGCTCAATGGTGCATAATCAATATCATAATCGGGATCAAGTGTAAGGTGCATTTTTTCTGTTGCAAAATCAAATACCTGTTTTGTACCGAATTTAAGGCAGAGATGGGCCGGTATAGTATTATATGACTTTTTGAGAAAAAAGTGTAACGTGTTTGATTTGAAACTCCAGTAGTTATCATAATTTTCAGGCCATTTATCCTCTGTTACGATACCGGCATCAAGGGGGGCATCAATAAACATACTTGACCATGTAACAAGATTATTTTCAATACCGTATCCGTAGGTAGAAACAGGTTTAATTGTTGAACCGGGCTGTCTGTGTGTCATTGTAGCATGATTCCAGCACAATGAGGATGTTTTTTCACCGATTCCTCCGCATATACCGAGTATCTGACCATAGTAATCAAGTACTACAAATGATGACTGAACAGGTTCTCCTTTTTCATCTTTCTGTTCAGGAAAAAAAGTCCAGTCAAGATAGTTTTTCTGGAGTTCATTCTGAATATTTCTGTTTGTTGTAATATACAAATCATATCCACCGTTGTAGAATTCATCAAGTGCACGTTTATCGCTGTAATTATATTTCTTTGCAATATAGTCACGGAATTCATAAATTGCAGTATCAACAGCCCATGAATTGACTGCAGGATTTATAAAATCATTTTGTGCGAATTTTTCACAATCCGGATTTGATTTTTTGAATTCGTCCATATTTGTAACAAGGACCTTTTCATTTAATGCTTGTGTATACTGATCAGATGATATTTTTCCAAGCTCAAACATTTTTCTTAATGAATAATCTCTTCTCTCCTGATTAAGTTTATAATTCTTTACCGGATTTTCATAATACGGATTCTGAGGAATAGCTGCGAGTGAAGCTGCTTCCGCAATAGTCAGTTTTGATGCATGTTTTCCGAAATATCCTATTGCTGCTGCTTCTATTCCATAAAGATTTGCCCCGTTTTCATCCTGTCCGAAATATATAGTATTCAGATAAGCGTTTAAAATCTCATCCTTTGTATATTTTTGTTCAAGTTTGACAGCACGGAATATTTCACGTATTTTTCTCTCCCATGTTGTCTCATTGTCATTTGTAATGTTTTTTATAAGCTGCTGTGTTATAGTTGATCCTCCGTGTTTGGAGTTGTACATATTTATAAATTCATTTGCAAATGCAGAAAATGTACGTCTGTAATCCACACCTTCATGATTGTAAAAACGCTCATCCTCAGTGCAGATAAATGCGTCAGCTACATAATCGGGAAGTGAGGATAGTATTACAGAAAGTTTTATATCGTTGTTGTTTCCGAGTTTTTTATAAATAAGCTCGTATTCCCCTGTGTCAGGATTAATCTCGTAAATACATGATGCAGATTTGAATTGAACGTCTTCAATATCTACTGAATTAGTTTTTTTCATTATATTTACCAGATACAAAGTTATTAATGACGATATAATTGAAATTGATATAATTAATATAAATATAGTTGATACCAATACAGTTGATATTATAGAGACAGCCCTTTTAATTTTCATTTTTTCTGCATATCCTTTCAAATTTAAATATCTTTAATTAGTATATATGTTTTTATGTAAATATTATGTAAAATAAAGTTACCCTAAAATTTTTTTTATGTATATAGTAAAAAAATATGACAATAATTACGATATAAAATAAATTTGTAAATTAAATTGGATGTGATGTGCATGACGAAAAAAATAAAATTAATTATGGCAGTTATTGTATCATTAGCAATGACAGTGTTTATGCTTTTTATTTCTGCATTTTTTTTCGGACACAATGATATAAATACGGGTGCTGAAGAGGTTATGATAAATCTTTCATATATACTGAAGGATTATAATGGATATCTTGCATTATTCAGGGGCGATTCCAAGGTACCGTATCTTGTACTTGAAACCCGTACAATATTTTTAAATGAATATGACAGAAAACTTGTATTTGATGGCATATCAGTACGTACTGAAAGGGAACTTCACAGATTAATTGAAGATATGACAGGGTAGTATATTTTCTGAAATTAAGCATCTTTAATTAGTTGAAAATCAACAAATATCTGAGAAGTTGACAATATACTTGTTGACTTAGACAGCATATATGTTATAATTAAAAATAAGCTTAATTCAGATAATCAGACATATAAGGAAGTGAGTTCAATTGACATCACAACAAATTGAATATGTTCTCGCTGTTGCTGAGGAAAGAAGTTTTTCAATGGCAGCGAGAAAATTATTTGTTACGCAGCCAACATTGAGTAAGTTTATAATTAATCTTGAAGCAAATCTTGGAGTTACGTTATTTGATAGAAGCTCATCTCCAATAACGGTAACTGAAGCAGGAAATATCTTTATTGAAACTGCAAATCAGATGAAAAATCTTGAAAAAGATATGACTGTTAAAATGAGTGATCTCATAGGATTAAAAAATGGATTACTTAAGATAGGGACGTCACCGTTTTATGCTTCAAATATGCTTCTGAAAACTATTATTAATTTTCATGAAAGGTATCCTGAATTACAGATATCAGTTATGGAGGACTTTTCAAGTGCTCTTGAATATAACCTATTAAAAGGAAATCTTGATATTGTAATTGGAACATCAAGTTTCGATGAGGAATTATTTGGAATTGAAGAATTATGTCTTGAAAAACTATATTTTGCTGTTCCTGCAGAAAAAGCTATAAATAAAAAATATGGAAAATACGCTATTACAGCAGAAGATATAAAAAATAATTCTGACAGACTTTTTACCTGTGAAGGCATAAATCTTAATATGTTCAGCAAAGAACGGTTTATTTTCCAGAATAATAGCGAACTGAGTTCCCATTCAATTATGAAAATATGCAGAAGTCATGGATTTACGCCTAATATTTCATTCGGGTCACACAATCTGGAAACGGTTTTTGCATTTGTCTCATCCGGACTAGGGGTAGCTTTTATACCGGATACATATATTAAATTTTCTGATATTTCAAAACATCCTATATATTATTCAATTGATAATCTCGAGCTTGAAAGTCATATAAAACTTATATATAAAAAAAATAAATACCTTTCAAAAGCGACTATTGCTTTCAGCAATACATTAAAAGAACTTATCGGAATGGGGACATGGAAATAAATCAGATAAAATTGTAAACGAAAAAGCCAGACAATCCTGTATGGATCGTCTGGCTTAAAGTCTTTATATGTGACTTTTACGAAGTTAAGTATGTTTGAGTTAGTTTTAATTATTTGAGGTTTGAGAGTTACCCGATGTTGATTAGCAGCCTGTATAAGCCTGGCCTGCACGAAGTTCTTTGCCGTTTGCTTTAAATAATTCAGAAACTGATACTACCTGCCATCCCTGCTGTTTCATATATGGGAGTAATTCTTCCATGGCAGCAGCAGTAGCTTCATATGTTTCATGCATAAGTACTACTTTGTTTCTGAGTGAACCATTCTGCATTGCATTTTTGAGTGTACTAACGATCTGTGATGTATTTGCACCATTCCAGTCCTGTGTATCAATACCGCAGTTGATAAGAGGTACTCCGGCATTTGCAGATACGTTCTGATCTACGCTGAGGTAAGGAGGTCTTACCAAGAAATCTCCTGAACCTACTATTCCATTAAGAATAGTCTTGGTCTGGTTTATTTCATTTCTTATTCCGTCTCCGGACATTCCGCTGAGACTACTATGTGTATATGTGTGGTTTCCAATTTCAAATCCTGAATCAAATGCACTCTTGATTTCAGCATTGTTGGAACCATTGATCTTATTTCCCCAGTAGAAGAATGTTGCATGGAAACCGCTCTTTTTCAATGCATTCTGAATTCTCATTGATGTTGCGCTTCCTGCGGTACCTACAGGACCATCATCAAATGTGAATGCTACCATTGGCTTTGATTTATCGATCCATGATACGTCTGCTGAACTTGACCATACACCGTTTACAACTGAACCGGACATTGTCTTTGAACCGCTTTGCTGCTGTGACTGTGTAGTGGTTTTAGTAGTCTGTACAGGAGGTTTCTGTGTTGTAGTAGCTGATGTTGTAACAACAGGTGCTGTATATCCTTTGCCTAATGTTACATTATCTTTCATAACATACTGTTTCATAAGGCTGAGGTCTGCAAGATTTATATCCTTATCATATACAATGTCAGCAGCCATCTTCTGAGTTGAGTCAAAATCTATGTCTCCGAGAAGATATAATGAAATCATTGTAAGGTCAGTTATATCAACCTTTCCATCCTTGCTTATATCTCCGAATTTGAAATCAGGAGTTGTAGGATTGGTAGTTTTTGTTGTGTTTGTAGGATTTGTTTGCTGTGTAGTAGTAGTTGTTGCAGGTGTAGCACTTGCTGCAACCTTCATAACTTCTGTATAAGCTTTCTTAGGATTATAACCGCTACTGAAAAGTAACGGGTTATTTTCACGTCTCCAGCTTACACTGTCGTTTGTTCCCCATACTGTAACTGCGCTGATCTTATCTGCATTATCTGCGCACATTTTGAATATATCAGCGAATAATGTAGCCTGTGCTGATTCATCTTGTGATGTAATATCAAGCTCAGTAACCTGAACGTCAAGACCTGTGCTTAAGAATTTCTGAAGTGCTGTTTTATAAACAGAAGCACTTGGATATTTAACGTCAAGATGTGACTGCATTCCGATACCGT
>OBID01000288.1_pt1 | contig 21943 bp, 20 predicted proteins | sample 1519781 | NCBI WGS metagenome assembly OBID01 (sample SAMEA3991478, study PRJEB22521) | metagenome | biome: anthropogenic terrestrial biome; feature: sewage plant; material: sludge | place: Sweden | collected 2012-09-26 | reverse complement strand
AGAGCCGTCAGTATTGGCTGTCATACGAGCCACTTTGGTACCATTGGAAAAACCGACCTCAATTTTGCCCCGACCATCCTCAAAATGACCTACTTGTGATGTAATGTTGCCCCCATTATTGTAGACATTTATCTCTCCGCCTGCGGAAGATGAGTTCATCTGGGTTTGTTTTTTTTCATCTTTGTAAGTCGCTATCATACCGGATCCATCAGCATTTGATGTTAAGTCAGAAGCGCGTTGGTTTTTATTATTATACATGGTGACAAAACCATCCAAATTAGCAGAACCTCCTATTTCTACCCGGCTCTTAATGATATCCTTTGGATTGGCTATTCGGAAGATTCCCTCACCGTTTTGCTGGACCGTCGACTCGTGAGTCATGAGATTATTTGCATTAAATATTGCTGTTCTCCCTCCGAATATCGTATTGCCCATCAAAGCCCTGTGATTTGTACCGGGTTTTCCATCCGTGACTGCTATACTTCCTCCATCCTGGAATGCAGTAAAATAACCTCCAGTATTACCTAAGTGGCTTTTTAACTCAATACTGCCATCACCAAACTCATTGTGGCCAAGGAAAGAAGTTTTAAGTCCTTTGGAGTTAAAAAGATTTAAATACCCATTGCCTAATACATCCCCGCCGAGTCGGGCTCTGTCAAGTGTATCGACGGCCTTTGAACTTATGCGAATGAGTCCTTCCTGAGTGATCGCGTCAGCTTGAAGGTTTAATATTCCTTTGGTGTCTTTATTAAAAATTGTTAGAAAACCTGATTCACTCGCAGCACTCCCGAGTTCTATTCTGCTTTTGGTCTTGTCAGATTTACTTCTGATTTGCAATAAACCTTCTGAATTAAAATTAGTCGTGAGAAAAAAAGTCTTGACGCCTTTGGCATTGTATAATTCGAGCTCCCCACCACCAACTCCTCCATTGAGTACAGCTCTAAGGTTTAGTCCATTGGTTTTAGTGCCATCTGTGACATACATAAAGCCGCCCAACGTTGACCCCTCTATCCCAGCCGATTCGAAACCCAATTTATTTTTAAGCAATAGGCTTCCATCGCCTAAAAATGATCTCAGATTGACAATATCAATATTTTGTGGATTGAATAATTTAAAATCTCCACTACCTTCCAATTCTGTTAACCGGGCAGACAATTTATTTTGTTGTGAGAATAAATTAAACAAACCACCGGCGTTGTCATTTGCAGTCAATTGAATGGTAGGGGTTTTTAATACAGAATTTAAGGTCAGTTCTCCATCGCTAAATGCATTGGATTTAATCAATGCCACTGAGTTACCCAATCGATTATTTAGATTGATTCTTCCACTTCCGTTCATGGTATTAATCCGAACTTTTTCTTCACCCAGCTCATTATTTATCCTCAAATCACCGTTTCCATCTAGTTCCGTCGCCTGGGCAGCGATCAAACCTTGCTGGTTAAATATGTTGATGAGTCCCCCAGCATTATTATTGGCAGTCAAGAGGACAGTTGGATTGGTCAGGACGGAGTGAAGTCTAAATTCTCCGTCACTAAATTGATTGCTGGTCAGCTCTGCAGTAAGATTTCCCAACCGATTGTTCATTCGCATAGATCCTTGCCGCTGAGCTGTAGTAGTAATCCTAAAAATTTCTACCGGGTCCTGATTGGAGATGCTAAAAAATCCACCCCCATTGGTATTTACTGACAAATCACCCACGGCAGTGTTAGCTCCGGATCTGACGAATAAACCACCATCACCTACATTATTGGTACTCAGATTTACAGCTGTATTGCCTGCTCTATTCCTTACACTGATAATCCCCCCGCGGTTTTCAGCTGTGGATAATCTCACCGCTTCTGTAGATTCATCATTGAAGAGGGATAAGAAACCACCTCCTCCGATATTGGTTTTCAGGTCAAGTACCAGTACATTATCCACTGAACTCAGCATTAACCTGCCGTTACCTGCTGAAGTCGTGGTGAGTGCACTTACGGCATTGCTTCTTTGATTAAATACATTGATAATTCCTCCAGCATTTTCATTAGTTCTTAATTGAACGGTTGGGCTTCCTGCTCCGGATTTAAGATTCAACTCTGCATCACTTGATTCATTTGCTTTTAAATCTACGATCTGTCTACCCAACCTGTTGTTCAAAAACAATAATGGCTGGCCATCGTTAAAATTAGTAACCCCAAACATTTGGGTACCCTGGGCATTGGAAGTGGTGATGCTCCCACCCTGGTTTGCACTATTGGTGGTTATACCTGTTACCACAGCTGAGTTTTGATTGAGGATGTGGAGAGACCCACCCGGCCCAAGCTGAATATTTGGCTTCAATCCAATGGCTGAAACCGGACCAGTCGGGTTCTGGATATTGATGCCATTGCCATCTGTGAGCTGAAGGATGCTCCCTGTCCCGCCACCACCTTCACCAGTGGAAGAAATGGTAATTGATTTGTTTACATTATCGGTCGTAATAGAAACATTGGCTCCGGCTACAAGATTTACATTGCCACCATCATTGGTAATTCCGTTAATACTTGAAATCAATGGAGTTACTATTTTATCCAGGGTCACTGCATTGTTTTGAAGCTTGCCAGTCGATATGGAGTTGTCTTCTATATTTTTAGCCATCAAGCTATAAGGCACAGCTGTGAGCTCGATCCTGGGAGACATTTCCGGATTCTGCCCCAGTTTAATGCCCAGAAAATAAGTCTGATCAAATGGCAGAGTAAGGGGACTTATTTTTCCCAACTGGGTGCTAAAGACACCTGCAGCTACATTGACATCGCTCTGGGTCTCCAACCACAGAATGACATCACTTTGGGCAGAATTATACAATCTGAAAGATATTGAATATACTCCATTAGTCACAGGCACTCCGGCCACATTGGTCAACACACCCTGAATATTGATGGTGGTCGGTACTTGCACCTGAGTCCTCGCCGACAAAATCACTGTTAACAACAAAATAAGACTCAAAACCGATCTTAATACAAAATTGGCAGATTTCATATACTAGTAATTTTTTAGAATATTGCTGCACAAAGCAAATCAAGCCTTGGCTTTTCTACAATCCCCTCCTGAGGGTATTTTTAATAAAAACTACTGAAATAGTTTGAACACCGTCAGAAAATGTATTTAATTTGAATTTCAAATCGTACTTCATGATAAAGTCATCGACAGTTATAAAGCTGTTCATTTATTATCTTTTCTTTGTATGGCCTTTGTGCTCAGAAGCAAAAGACCAAACAGCCTGGGCTAATCAGCAGTTGGCCAATTCAATTCAGATCTACGAGGATAAATCAGGCCAGAAATCAATTGATGACATTCGTCTATTGCCTGAATTCGAATTTAAAAAAGGCAGTGTTTATCAGAATTTTGGATTTACAACATCAGCCTGGTGGGTAAAATTCCAACTTACCAATCCACTGGATACCTTACAAAAATTATTACTTAATCTTGCCAATGGACATATTCATGATATTCAATTTTATTCAATCAGCCCTGATGATTCTTCCCATTATAGTACAGGCAATCATTTTCCATTTTCTTCAAGGCCGATAAAATACACTGAATATTTATTCCCAATAGAATTAAAAGCTGGAGCAGGAGCACAATATTATTTAAGATTGGAAAAAAAAGGAGCTGAATTAAATGCACCATTAATAATATTGCCCGGAAATTATAATTACGGTGAAAACTTCAATCGGTGGAATTTACTTTTTGGCTCCACATTTTTATACATACTGATACTATTTATTACCTTTTGTGTCATACGCACTAGGGTCATCCTTTACTATTTCCTGTATGCCACTTGTTTATGTCTTTATATGGCTTCGGCTAAAGGGATTACCTTTTCAGCAATTTGGCCTGATCAAACCTGGATACAAACCAATATATTAGAACTGAGTAAACACCTCGCAAATATTTTTTACATTCTTTTTGTTTTAAAATTTATTGGCTCGAATAAAAAATACCCGGCCATCAATTATTTCCTTCAAGCCTGCATCATACTTTGCGGGCTAAATATAATTTGCAGGTTGACTTATGCTTCCTCAAATTGGATATCTGACATTTTGATGATGCGATTCGTGCAATTCACTGCATTGCTGCTTCCGGTAGCGGACGCAGCCCTCATATTTTTACTATTCGATGCATGGAAAACCAATAAAAAGGCTGAAGTGATGTGGTTATTGGTATTGACTACAGGATTGATCATACCTCTATTATTCCTCGTAAGTCTTCATTTTGGCTGGATACCAGCACAGCCCTTTTATCCCAATATGCTGGTTATTCTTTTTTTGCTTGAAATTGTATGTATTAGCATCATTATAATCTACCGGTATTACGAATTATACACCAAAGAAATATATCATCTAAGGGAAATCACCTTACTGAGAAGAAAAGCCGTAGAAAATATACTTCTTGGTCAGGAAGAGGAACGAATCAGGATAGCCAAAGATCTACACGATGGCATCAGTTTGTCGCTCGCAAGTGCGCGCATGAGATTATCATCACTTGAATACAAATTGGAAGAAGGGACTCAAAAAAAAGTCCTCGAAGATGTAGTCACCCAATTAGGCCAAACCTCCCAGGAAGTCAGAAATATATCTCATAATCTCGCACCCTTGTCACTACAGCACCAGGAGTTGACCAATGCCATACAAGAGCTAGTATATCAAATCGAATTAAATGACTCGAATATGGATATAGAATTCAATTTTACACCTGAAATCAACAAATACCTAAGTTTAATTTTAAAACAAAACATATATCAGACTGTAAAGGAAATATTTAATAATATATTGAAGTATGCTAGTGCTTCGCAAATAATAGTGACATTAGACCAGCATCAAAATCAATTGAAACTAGAGGTCGCAGATAATGGAAATACTTATGATTATGCCAAGTCTATCCTGGATAGCAAAGGTGTAGGTTTGTCCAGCATTCAATCCAGAGCAACCTTACTCCATGGGAATTTTGAAGCCAAACCAAGAGCGGGCGGCGGCATGCTGCACGTATTGTCAATACCCAATTCCGTGTAATGGATTTTCAATAAAATAACGAATAAGTTCAGAGTTAGAATGAATACCCAATTTTCTAAATATATTTTTGCGATGAGAGTGCACCGTATGCTTGCTGATAAATAAAGATTCAGCTATCAATTGTTCTGTCAGCCCTTTAATAATTAAGTTTATGATATCCATTTCTCTTGAAGACAGAGGTTCCCTATCGGTGGTGATATGCGTGGAAGGAAGCAAGGTACTACCCAGGCAGGTAATGTTCTGTCTGCCTGACCATACCAATTTGAGTGCCTGACTCAACTCCAGCATGGTGATATCCTTTCTCAGGTAACCGGCTACGCCGTATAAAAAAGCCTGCTGCACCAATGCCGGCGATTCATAGGCACTGAGAATGATCCATTTGACCTGGTTAAATTTTTGAACCATACTACCGATCCGAACGAGTTTATTTTCTCTGTTGTAAAATACATCGACCAGCACAATATGAATATTTCTGTCGTTTGATAAAATCTGCTCCAGTTTATCCGGATGATTACATTCCCCTATCCAATTAAAATGCTCAACCTGCTCAAGCAAATTCTTTAATCCTTCCAAGATTAAAGCATGGTCATCTACGCAAAAGACATTTGGCACAGTTCTAATATAGGGAAAGTTTATGAAGAATAAAAAATTCAGATTATTTCTTATTCCTCATATGTTTTTATCTCCATATATATATATCTGGGCTAAACATTTAATGAAGCGAGTTGAGATTATTAAAGGTTGTAAGGTACAACTGATATAATTGCAAAAAAACCAGATAGTATCGTACCAGGTTTGACTAGACTTAAACTGATGTATTCTTATCTGGTTTAAATTTCTTACAGTTTGACACTCCTTGACCTAAGCATATGTTGTAAAGCATATTTTCTAGAATACATAGATCATAGGTTTGCCTCTGTTATCGAACACAGATTTGATACCATCTATCTAAACCGATATAAACAAGACAATCTATGAAAAAAGCAATTTTGATTTCCGAAATCACAAAGGGGTGGCCCAGGCTATTATTGAAAGCAATGCCCCTACTTATTCTATTTGGTCTCTTATCAAGTTGTTCGCATGAACCACTGACAGAAGAGGCTCTGGACCTTCAATTAAAAGAACTCCTGGCACAGAATGCACCTACAGGGTCTTTTGAATATTATATACTACCTGAGAGCTTTGAGCTGCATCGTCTGCCCAATCAAGACCCAAAAAATCCCATCAACGAAGCCAAAGTTGAGCTTGGCCGTATGTTATTTTTTGAAACAGGGATAGGGATGGATGCGGTAAAAACCGAATCCATGGGCACCTATTCTTGTGGTTCATGCCATATAGCTTCCAAAGGATTTACTGCAGGCAGGTACCAGGGCATAGGTGATGGCGCTATCGGATTTGGAAATCATGGAGAAGGAAGAATTAAAAATCCATCTTATACAGACGAACAGGTAGATGCTCAAGGCGCAAGACCCTTACCAATGCTAAATTTGACTTATGTGACGAATGCACTCTGGGCCGGCTCATTTGGGTCCAGAGGCGTCAATATTGGAACAGAATCTGTATGGAAGCAAGATAGTTTGATAGCGATCAATGCTAATAATTTGGAAGGGTTGGAGGCCAATAATCACAGAGCGCTCATAGTCCACAGGCAAAACGTAACCAAAGAGATCTGCGATAGGTTGGGTTACACACCGATGTTCGATGCAGCTTTCCCTGAGGTAGCTGTCAAAGATCGATACAGCAGGCAGACAGCTGGCAATGCCATCGCAGCATATCAGCGCACCATCATCACCAACAAAGCACCTTTTCAAGACTGGCTTAAAGGTGAGAGCACTGCGCTGACCACTACACAACGAAATGGGGCCATCCTGTTTTTTGGCAAAGCCGGGTGTGTCAATTGTCATCGAAGTCCTTCGCTCAACAATATGGTTTTCCAAGCTGTAGGAGTGAAAGACATGTATCAAAACAGATCGACAACTTTTGGCACCAGTGTTGATGATAAAAGAAATCTGGGTAGAGGTGGTTTTACAAAATCAACAGAAGACAACTACAAATTTAAAGTGCCTCAGCTCTACAATGTAAAAGATTTTGGATTTTACTTCCATGGTGCAAGTAAAACCTCAGTTCACGATGTGGTGGAATATTTTAACAATGGCCAGGGAGAAAATCCAAATGTGCCAAATAGTAAATTATCCTCCTTTTTTCATCCACTCAGATTGAATGCCACAGAAGTAAATGAGCTTACTGATTTCTTAGAAAATGCACTTAGGGACCCCGACCTCGAAAGATATTTGCCTACCAATGTGATGTCTGGCAATTGCTTTCCTAACAATGATCCACTGTCCAAGGACGATATGGGATGCAGATGATCTATAATCTAAATAAAAAAATATTTCTGTAAGGTTATTAAGGGGTTTAGTGTATGGTCGGTCTAATACTCTGCAAAGAGATTAACCGACCATTTTTTTATATTTTGATGATGATGGTTATCATTTTACCTGATATAAATCAGTCTCCCCAACTCCTGAGCAGCATATTTTTGGGCGCTCCGGACCTTACAGAATATGTGTACATCGACAATGAATACGAGGGATCTTGCTGAAGGATCTTGCTCTTCAGCTTGCATAAACTGCACCTTTAGACACTTATCCTTATTCTCCAAACTTCAACCTGAGGAATTACAATTATTAAATTCCAATAAATCCTTTGCTCGCTTCCAGGCTGGAGAGTACATTTTCAAAGAAGGCAGTAAAATAAAGGGACTCCTTTGCTTGCAGCAAGGAAAAGTTAAACTTACCCGAAGAGCCGACTCTGGAAATAATGTGATTATCGCCTTAAATAAACCCGTAGAATTCATAGCCCTTCCCGAGTTATTAATTCATCAACATCATCATTCGTCAGCGATGGCCTTGGAAGATACTTTCATTTGCACTATTGATTCCAATCACTTTATGGAGATCATGCAAAATAATGCTGCTTTTAGTTTGCAAGTCAGCACCTATCTATCCGGCAAATTAGAATCAGCCCAAAACCATTTAATGCATTTGACTCAAAAGCATATGAGAGGCAGACTGGCCTATGCAATATTATATTTTAAAGATTTTTTTGGTATTGACCCTACAAATTCCTTCCTGAATATGGGATTAAAAAGGTCAGATCTGGCAGAATGGACCAATATGACTACCGCCAACGTGATCAGGACTTTATCTTCCTTTTCAGTAGAGCGATTAATCGAAGTCAGGGGCAGAAATATCAAGATACTTGACGAGGCTTCGCTGAAGCAAATATATCAGTTAAATTAAATATAGTTAATAAGTAGTAAGTGCCTTGCTAAAACAATAAATTAGAAGGTTATTTTTTGCTGGCTACTTGTTTTTTACCAGGCACTGGAAAAGCTACACTGCCATAATTATAAAAAGCAATTGTAGAAGCAATAGGCAATCTGTAATAAGACATCATGGTCTCCACTACCTGACCAAACACTACTTTGTCTACGGCCTTAGATCCAGGCTTGGGGTAGTAGGCAAAATGTCCGATAGATCCGTCTGCATTCCAATTGATGGAACACCAAAGTTGTACCCCCTTGAGACTAAAACCCAACTGATCACTCACGTTCTCCAACTCAGTCATGGTATGTAGCCATTTGTCATAAGCCAGGTAAACATCATTGTTGCATACCTCTAATAATGAAGTGGTGGAGCTGTTTAGCTTTTCATATTGTTCACTGAACTGGCCTATCAGAAATACTTTTGGCAAACTGTCCAGAACCTCCAGGGGTATAATACCTTTAGAGGAAAAGGTAGCAGCTGCACTATTCGCAAAAGTGCATACTACAATAAATAATGCCAAAATAGGTTTCACAACAGATAAACCTACAAGTAATATGCCATAAATCAAAGAAAATAATGAGTGATTTATGATTTTTATATTTTGAGGTCATGTAGGCCAAGCTGTCTACCGCCTTGAAAAGTGGATTCAGAGCCCTTTGACAAATTCTGAATAGCTATATTTAGGTCTTATTTTGGCTCATTTGTCGAAAACTTTATCAATTTCACAAATCCGATGTTAATATTGACTTTTTAAATTCATCCATCCATGGCAATAGACATCATTGCAGCCCTCATAGCAGTTTATGGTTTTTACCTCGGGTATACCAAAGGCATAGTCAAGACCATCTTTGGCATCGTATCCATCTTCATAGGCCTCTTGGCAGCACTCAAACTTTCTCCATATATCGTGCAAATGTTAGAAAAAGTATCGGGGAGCAATAGTCCAATGGTATTCCTGGTCGGATTTGCACTGACTTTTGTGTTGACCTTGTTTTTGGTGCGGTTTTTAGGCAACCGATTTGAAGACCTGCTAAAGATGATTAAGATCAATATATTCAATCAAGTGATTGGCGGAGCAGCTTTGAGTGTTTTGTTTTTATTATTGTTTAGCTATGGCATATGGTTTGCTGACCAGGTGAAAGTAATTTCAGAACCGGTTAAAAAAGCAAGCTACACCTACTCCTATTTGCAGACCTTGCCGGAAAAGTCTAAATCCGCCATCGCTATGGTCAAGCCGCTTTTTAGAGAATTTGCCGACAAAGCCAGTGCAACGATAGACAGTGTAAAAAACAATTAATTCTATCTTATATTGATGCTACGAAGATCCTATCTACCTTATTTCTTTGTGGCCCTGCTTCATTTGATTGCGGAGTTTTTTAGCTGGTCTGATATCACCATTTATACCAAGCCTTTATTGATGCCGGTGCTGGCCGTCGGTTTTTATTTTTCGCTGACATCTGTTTCAAAAAATCTTCCCTATATCAAATCCCTGCTTGCCGCTTTGGCCTTTAGCACAGCTGGAGATGTGCTGTTGCAGTTTGAAAAAACATTATATCAACCACTCTATTTTTACTTTGGACTAGGTGCTTTTCTCTGTGTTCAATGCATGTATATTCTGAGCTTCTTCCGACTGGGACCAAGGAGTATTTCAAAGTACTGGTTCGTGGCTTATTTGCTTTATTTTATCACCTTTTTGGCAGTTTTGTATCCTGGCATGCCGCTGGCCCTACAGGTTCCGGTGACGATCTATGGACTAGTCCTCACTTTGATGGCTTGGCAGAGTTGGAGGTCATTCAAAATAGGTGGATATATCTCTGTGGTCGGGGCTTTGTTTTTTGTACTTTCTGACAGCTTACTAGCCATCAACCGATTTAAGATGGCCATACCACAAGCAGGGACCTGGATCATGCTCACCTATTTGATAGCGCAATTTTTAATCGTAAGGGGTGCAACTTATAAACAGCATTAAGCGCCTTCTGTACCTTCCTGACCTTGATGGATCAGTGCCCAAATCTTGTCTTTTAATTCTCCCAAGCCATATTGATTGACAGCAGAAATCAAACAGTAAGGCACTCCCTTGGGCAGTTTTCTTTTGACCGCACTATATTGATCAGGCTCGATGAGATCCATCTTGGTCACAGCCAGTAGCCTGGGTTTGTCCATCAACTCCGGATTATACAGTTCCAGCTCTTTGAGCAAAATCTTATACTCTTTACTGATACTCTCACTATTGACAGGCACCATAAATAATAAGACGGCATTGCGTTCGATATGCCTCAAAAATCTTACTCCCAATCCTTTGCCGGCATGGGCATCTTTTATAATACCCGGGATATCGGCCATCACAAAAGATTTTCCCCCATGATAATCGACGATACCAAGATTGGGTACCAGCGTCGTAAATGCATAGCTGGCTATTTTGGGTTTGGCGGCTGTGACCGCAGCCAGCAAAGTTGATTTGCCTGCATTGGGAAAGCCAACCAAGCCTACATCTGCCAGTATCTTTAATTCGAAAGACAGCCATGCTTCTTTGCCGGGCTCGCCTTCCTGAGCAAACCTGGGCGTTTGATGGGTAGATGATTTAAAAAATGCATTCCCTTTACCACCCCTGCCTCCATCCATGAGCACTTTCACCTCGTCCTGAGAAGTGACTTCTGCCAGAACCTTCTCAGTTTCTACATCCCTGATCATCGTGCCCAAAGGGACTTCTATAAAAATATCTTCACCTGCCTGACCAGTCCTATTGGCCTTAGCACCACCTCCCCCATCGTCAGCATAGATATGTTTTCTATATCGTAGGTGCAGTAAGGTCCAGAGCTGACTATTGCCTCTGACCATGATTCGGCCGCCTCTACCTCCATCACCGCCATCAGGGCCTCCCATGGCTTTAAATTTTGCCCGATGCAGATGGACAGCTCCTGCCCCGCCCTTACCAGAACGACACAAGATTTTGACAAAGTCAATAAAATTTTCTTCAGCCATGTAAGGGAGTAACTCTATTTTTTTTTAATAAACAAACTTGGTGGTGAACCGATCGTCGATCACCAGGCACAATTCTTCAAAAATTTCATCGACGGTACCCATACCATTTACCTGAATGGACAATCCTTTTGCGTCATAATAATCATACACCGGGGTCGTCTCATCACGATATACTTTCATTCTATTCCTGATGATACTTTCATTGAGGTCATCTGTACGGCCAGAGGTCTTTCCTCTTTCGAGCAGACGATGCACCAATTCATCATCGTCTACCACTAAAGAAAGCAATGAAGTTAATTTTATATTTTTTTCATTTAAAAGTTCGTCCAATGCTTCTGCTTGTGCTATAGTCCGGGGAAATCCGTCGAGGATGAACCCATTTTTTACAATACCGCTATCCATTCGCTGCTTGAGCATCGCAATGGTCACTGAGTCAGGCACTAACTGGCCCTTGTCCATATATGATTTGGCCAGTTGGCCAAGTTCAGTCTTATTGCCCAGCTCATATCTAAACATATCGCCGGTAGATAGATGCGTGATATCATATTGATCAACCAGTTTCATGGCTTGCGTACCCTTGCCTGAGCCCGGAGGTCCAAAAAGTATTAAATTAATCATGGTCAGTATACTAGCTTTTCTATAAGGCGAAAGATACGAATAAGTGACTAGAACTCTAAGATTTATCTAACCGTCAATCACAAAATAAGGAGCTCAGTATTCTGGGTAGTTATATTGACAAAAACTAAAACTGGTATTTAAAAGGCAGAAGCTTAAATTTGAACACTTGAAAATTTTACTCGACTATTATTCTAAAATCAGATTTGACCTGCCTGAAAATGAAAGGAGTGACATATTCCTTCCAACCTATATGCTATCCTTGAGGTTGCAGATTAAAAAATTAGTCGCTCTCCATTTTATGATTGGTCAATGCGACAAAAATTTTGATCGCAAAAAATCTCTTCAACCATTTCGGGATATTTACAAATCTGCAGGTGTTCTCAGAGAGATTCATCTGGAACAGACCATGCTGGAAAAATATGCAACAGGTATCGGGTTGCCGGCATTAGAGTTTTCTATGCTCGAGCGCCAGGCAGTCGCTCATGCCCAATACGATACTTTCATGACTAAAAAAAACATGAAGGCACTCAACCGACATTTGAAAGGCCTTGTGCCCCGTCTTCGGTCCATCCGTCGTAAGGAAGTTCATAACTACCTTATTAATGAGGCAAAGGAAATCCATCATCTTCTTAGTCAAGGACCCTTGAATGAAGATCAAATCCACCTGGTCAGAAAAAAAATGAAACGATTTATGTTCAATCGTAAAAGCATAAAATGGGAAAACCCTGCACCTTGTTTTTCCAATGATGCCATCTTACCTAAGTGGATGGGCATATGGCACGACCACTATACTTTTATGATGCGTTTGAATGAGGGTCTGGGAGCTTCTGAAATATATGACATAGAGCGAAAAGAACTTACACGCATTCATGCGAAAATAGAAGTCATCACCAAAGCAATTTTGAGTCAGATCCAGGCCATTTTAATCGAAAACCTGGGTCAGGACTCTCTAAATAATGACCCTCCTGGCCAGCTTAAGTCTTTTCATCCAATAGTCTGAATCCTCTAAAACCTGTTCAACCACACCTTTGCTCGAAGTAGAATGTATGAAATATGTTTTGCCTGATTTGACTTTGCTGATCATCGCTACATGATCGATCTTTTTATTGCCAAAAAACAGAAGATCTCCGGGCTTGATCAAAGGCAACTTTATGGTGTGACCTACCTGTGCCTGGTCAAATGCCATACGGGGGAGCGAAAGATGAATCGATTGAAAGACTGCAGCCGTAAAACCAGAACAATCATAAGATTTGGGCCCGGAACTGCCTAGCCGGTAAGGTTTACCAACTAATTTTTTTGCTGAAGTACAAAGGGTTTCGATTTCTTCAATATGGGCTTTTAGGTAGGCCTGATCTGCCGCTTTGGCCTTATCGGACACTATATGTCTGCTCTGATTACAGGCGACAAACAGGAATAAGCTCAGCACAATGCAGGTCAGTTGGCGCAATACGTTCATGGAGAGACAAAGGTAACCAGGTCACATCACCCGTTTTTTTAATATGATGTTAATAGTTGTGAAAGGTGGTTAATAGTTTGTTATGTATTCCTCAGAATATCAGACGCTAGTGAGCCAGCGTATCGACCCCAAAAAAATCACTTCAACTCATAACATCCAATATCTGGATTGGTAGCATGCCTTCTGACACCCAGGATATCTCCCAACACTCTGTCGATAGGCTTTGCTTTACCGTTGACCACTGAATTGGTATCTAATCTAAAATCCAGCTTAGGAATACTTAGAAATACGGTGTCTTTCGACTGTGCGCGTATACACCCAGGGCAATTATCAAAAAAACCCGGATAGTTTTTAGGATCCAACAGATCTTCTGCCTTGATATAACAATTGGTAAAGTTGGTTTGAAAAAATGATGGATTCTTTGGTTCTGTCAGATCCACCATGTCTACTTCATCCTTGCCGGAACCATAGAATATACTATTGGTGATATTCGCTAGCAGGGGATACAATTCTATCCGATTGGTCTCAGGATCACGCAGAATAGCATTGTTCATAGAGAGTGCTTCTGCTTCGTTGTCAAAATTGACCGCAGTACAATAGTCTATACGATAGTTGCCCCCATATGCAAGCTGTATACCATGTGACCCGTTAGAATGAAAAAGACTGTTTTCAGCTGTGATACGAGCATGGATGCCGACCAGCCCTGAACTGGCGGTATTAAAGATCCTGGTATTGCGTACAGTCAGATCACTGGCGCTGTCAGCATATATACCGACAAAGGCTGATCTGATCTCAGCGTAGCTGATCCTGTTATTGATACTACCCTGCCCTATCCTGATCCCGGACCATGCGCCCCATTCATCTTTGAGTTCTTGTTCTAATCGATCTGTCGTAAATATCACAGGACGATCAGCCGTGCCCTCCACACTGAGTCTGCCGTGATCCAATACATAGATGATCCCATCATTGTATATTGAATTGGCAGTCCTGACCAAACCCCCATGCACGTACACGCGCACGCCTGCAGGGATGCGGAGCGTGCAACTATCTATCAGCAATACTCCATAGATCACATAAGGTTTGGGATCCGACCAGGTCTCTACCTGGAGGTTACAGCTCAATAAGGCGAGTGAGCCTTTGGAATATCGGTCAGGGATATAATTGGCATTTTGACCCCAGGCTTCCAGATATACCGTCTGGATATTGCTATTGGTCTCAAATTCAATAGCATCGCTAATGACAAAAGGGCTTATAGAGAGTGGCTGGTCGGGTTGGATAGTCACCTCTAAAAAAACATAGATGCTGTCATGGGCACCAATTTCAACACCTTTAAGTATTTTCGATGGAGCCGAAAATCCATCTACATTGAGTCTGAATACCGAGAAGGCTCCGGATCGGATAGAGATCTTTTCAATTTTCAGGGGCAGGCTGGCATCATTATATACTTTAAAAGACCTCGTGGCGGAGCCTACGGTCACAAATACAGTATCAAATCGAAGGGTATCCAAAGAAAACCGAAGGCGATCAGTCGTATCTGTGGTGAATTGTTCTGTATAACAACCCACATTCCAGAGCTCTAAAACACCGAGAAAGTAACATAATAAAATGAAAGGGCGACCTTTCAAGGCGAATTGCATGTGGCAAAAATAGGGGTTTATAATTGAAGTAAGTGCGTAGCAAGGTAAGGCAATAAAAGCATCCCAAGCGACATCCATCCTATATTAGGCTGCAAACGAAAGTATTACGATCAAGTGTGTATATTTGTGATAAGCATGCTCACCAAACAAGGACATATCGATTATTGGTTAAAAGCCGGCCACGAATCCTGGGATTCTGCTGAGTTTTGCTATAAAGGAGGTCGGAATGTTGATGCCTTGTTTTTTTACTGTTTAGCTGTAGAAAAATATCTAAAAGCCAATTTTGTGCTGGACAATATTCAAAACCTGGCTCCCAGAATACATGAGCTACAGGCGATCTACTCACAGACCGAAATCCAACTAGAACCTGAATTAATTGATTACCTGGACAATGTAAACAGATGGAATCTTGAGGGCAGGTATCCTGATTTTAAATTTAGCCTTCACAAGCTTGCCACAGCAGATTATATGAAAAATCACCTCGTCAAATTAAACAAACTTCGAATATGCTTACTCGAAAGGCTTTGACCAATTTATTAACTGGTGTTTTCAATGAATTAGTTGACATGGGGCTCCGGCCGGATCGAATGATATTATTTGGGTCCTATGCCAAAGGAAATATTCATGCCTATAGTGATGTCGATCTCGCTATCTGGAATAAAAAATTTATTGGCGAAGGTTTGATTGACTTTGAATTGGTTCAACCTGTATTGAGAAAATTTCGAGCTGTCAATAGCATTGACTTTAAAATGTATCCTACAGGTGCTACTGCGGAAAATTTTGACCCTTTTATTGAAGAAATTGAGAGAGATGGTATGCTTTGGGTACCCGAGGTGAACGCTTTGCAAAAAGTACACTCTGTGAGCAAATCTCACTTCTCCACTTGACCACTTCCCTATAATCTGTAAAAGAAAAAAACTTTAGATTCGATACCCTGTCATACATTAGTAGTGCTAATGCCCGTCATCGATGTCATCATCCCTGCTTACAATGAAGAGAAAGCCATAGGCCTGGTCATTGATGAAATTCCTAAAAACCTGGTGAGGAATATCCTCGTAGGGAATAATAACAGCAAGGATGGCACCAGGCAGGTGGCGGCAGCCCATGGAGCAATCGTCCTGGATGAGCCCAGGCCTGGTTATGGATATGCCTGTCTCAAATGCATGGACTATATCAGCCAGTTAGGTCAAAAACCTGATATCGTCGTATTTATTGATGGTGATCACAGTGATTACCCTGACCAAATGACTTTGATCTTAGGCCCAATCCTGGACGGTCGGGCCAACCTGGTCATAGGTTCTCGCGCGTTAGGAAATAAGGAAAAAGGGTCTATGACTATCCCACAAAGATTTGGCAATTGGCTGGCGACCCATATGATTCAATGGATCTACGGATACGTATTCACGGACCTGGGGCCTTTCAGAGCCATCGACTATCCTAGTTTGCTAAAAATCGATATGCAGGATAAAACTTTTGGCTGGACGGTGGAAATGCAAGTCAAAGCCGCCAAACTCAAACTCCTTACCTCGGAAGTACCCGTAAATTATAGGCGGAGAATCGGCACTTCAAAAGTAAGCGGCACCATAAAAGGAACTATCTTAGCCGGCTATAAGATCATCTGGACGATATTAAAACTGATCTGAGTGGAATATCTCGCTTATTTTTTTGCACTGATTTATTTCCTGGCCCTGAGCTTCATCACCATTTATGCTTTCCTGGAATTTCACCTTTTATATTATTACCTAAAAAAGTATAAGTCCATCAGGCAATATCAACCACCCGCCTTGAAGGTATGGCCCAAAGTCACCATCCAATTACCTGTATTCAATGAGCTGTATGTGGTCGAAAGACTGATCGATGTAATCTGCAAGATTGATTACCCGCCTGCACTATTGGAGATCCAGGTACTGGATGACAGTACGGATGAAACCGTGGAGATCATCACCCGCAAATGCCGGGAGTATGCCGCCAAAGGTATCGATATCAAACATTTACATCGTACTAACCGATCCGGGTACAAAGCCGGGGCGCTCAAAGAGGGACTCAAAGTAGCTTCTGGTGAATTCATCACAATTTTTGATGCTGATTTTTTGCCGCAGCCGGATTTTTTAAAAAAATGCATCCCATATTTTCAAAATCAAAAAATAGGCGTGGTCCAGACCCGGTGGGATCATATCAATGAAAACTATTCTTTGCTCACCATGTTACAGGCCTTTCAGCTGAATGTGCACTTTTCTATAGAGCAGTCCGGCAGGCAGTCCGGCGACCTTTTGTTACAGTTTAATGGCACTGCAGGTACCTGGAGAAAAACAGCTATCGAAGAAGCCGGTGGTTGGCACTCCGATACCTTGACTGAAGATCTGGATCTTTCGTTCAGAGCACAGCTCAAGGGTTGGGAGATTTATTATATACAGGAGATAGGATCACCGGCAGAATTGCCAGCAGAAATGAATGGTCTTAAGTCTCAGCAGGCGAGATGGATGAAAGGCGGAGCTGAAGTAGCCAGAAAATTGATCCCGGTTATCTGGCAATCAAACCTGGCCTTTGTTCAAAAACTACATGCGATCACGCTTTTGTTGGGCAGCTCGATTTTCGTGTTGGTACTGGCCTTGGCGGTATCGAGTGTGCCTATTTCATTTCTAGTCTCTCATTACGGTATATCCCCAAAATATTTTGCATTTGGATTGATTGGTACCTTATCCATCATCCTCATTCATTTTATGGCCAACGTGCGCATTGCGTGGAATAAAATCCCTTTGTGGAAATCCGTACTTCGATTTATCGTGTTATTTCCACTGTTTCTTGTTTTTTCTATGGGGCTTTCCCTGCACAACAGTGTAGCTGTCATCCAAGGCTGGCGTGGCAAAAAAAGTGCTTTTGTCAGGACTCCAAAATTCAACATTAAATCTATCACTGATCGCGTCGCCAAGCACAAATACCTCTCTCACCATTTATCCTGGATCACTGTGTTCGAAGGATTGCTGGCCGGGTATTTTATCTATTCTGTCTACTGGGGTATTACGACTCAACAAACCAATTTTTTAATTTTTCACGTGGCTTTGGCACTCGGATTTGCCTCTATATTTCTATACACGATTGTACATATCAGCCTTAAAGACTGATCTTTCTACTATGGCTGTCCACCTCCATCGATCGCTACTCCTTATAATAGTATTAGCCTTGACGATATTGGCATATACTGTTCCACAGGCAGCCTTCGGCAAACTGGTCTTATATTATGGTATTGCGTTTGGGGCCTATGCCTGGGCAGGTCTCCACAAACCTGCTTCTTTTGAAGCTCACTCCTGGCTCAATTGGATGGTAAAACTGGTCCTGGTATTTTCGCTCCCCCTGGCCTCAGATGATTTTTATAGATTTTATTGGGATGGAATGTGCGTATTGGAAAAAATAAATCCCTATCAATTTACTCCTCACGAGCTTCAGACATTATACCCCCAGGATTGGATGGTTGTATTTACTAAGCTCAATTCACCAAATTATTTCAGTGTTTATCCACCCATATTACAAGCACTCTTTGCTATGTGTGCCATCGTGGGCTTCAAATCTATTTATTTATTCTCAGTGAGTTGGAAGATGCTTTTATTCTTATCAGATGTAGGCACGATTTATTTCCTGAAAAAATTAATTCCAAAAGATAAAATTCAGATGGTTTGGTGGTATGCATGGAATCCACTTATTTTATTTGAAATCATAGCCAATGGGCACCCTGAAGGATTCATTATGTTTTTTATTGTAACGGCTTTGTATTACCTATTTCGTACCAGGTATGATTTATCCTCTGTCATGTTGTCGCTTGCTGCTGCGATCAAAATATTTCCCATCATTTTATTGCCTTTCCTATGGAAATACCTGGGATTCAAAAAAGGACTTAGATACAGCCTGTTATCCGTCTTGATATTTATACTCTGCCTTTGCTGTATATACCCTTATCAGGATCATTTTATGCAATCGATCAGGCTATATATTTCCAGTTTCGAGTTCAACGGCAGTTTGTTTGAAATCTGGAAAGCTATAGATTACCAAAGATTTGGATTTGACAATGTCCGACATATAGGACAGTATCTTTCGGTCTTATTCATCCTATGGACCACCTATCTATTTATAAGACAAAAGTCCATGCAGTGGAGCTCTCTGCTACCTTCGATCTTACTGATGTGGATGGGTTATTTGCTATTGAGCACGACGGTTCATCCCTGGTATATCCTTCCGCTGCTTTTATTGGGTACCCTGTCCGGCTGGTTAGTACCTTTTATATGGTCGGGGCTGATCGTTTTGTCTTACAGTTGGTATGATCCGACGATGAGCACTACGTGGAAGTATGGATTGATTGGGATAGAATATATGGTGCTCCTGATTTTCTTTTTAGTGGATCGAAATGGACTGATTCGATTTAATTTAAAGGATACCGGAGCTCATTCATCTTGCCATGATTTCAATCCGGGTCACCGATGTCAGGTGTGACCTACTTTTTTTCTTCGAAAAGGTGGACCTGTTCTCAGCAGTCCCAAACTATTCTACCATTCATTCCTACTTTGATTAGAGCTTAGTTGTTTAATAATTGCTTTATATAAAAGCAATTTATTCATTTTTATGCTTTTTATATAAGCAATTTACTTATTTTTGTGCTTATTTATTAAGCAATATGGAGCATTTATATAAGATTCATCAAAATCTAATAACCAATTTAAAAACTTCATTCAGAAGGAGTTATATAGATATTATTGATTGGAATGAAAGACTTATTGGTATTAAAGGATCAAGGGGTGTAGGCAAAACCACCATGATCTTACAACATATCAAAGAGCATTTTGGCGTCTCCAGTAAGGCACTATATATAAGTTTGGACCATTTGACGCTGAGAGGGGTCACGATCACGGAGGTCGCGACTTATCACCAAAAGCAGGGAGGAACCCATCTATTTATTGATGAAATCCATAAGGAAGATGACTGGAGCCTTCACCTCAAAACCATTTATGATAACTTTCAGGATTTTCACATGGTATTTTCTGGTTCCTCCCTTTTGAAAATATACAGCGCCCAGTCTGACTTGAGCAGAAGAGCAATGTCATATGAACTTCCTGGCCTATCACTTAGAGAATATATCAATATTGAATCCAAGACCAGTTTCGAGCCTTCGACTTTAAATGACCTATTAAATGATCATATTCCGATTGCATCCAACATATTGCAACAGCTCAAAATCATCCCCTTGTTTAAATCGTATTTGGAGCATGGGCATTACCCTTTTTATCTTCAAAGCGTAAAGAATTATTCTATTAAACTAGATCAAATCCTAAATACAATTATTGAAGTCGATCTACCTACCGTATTGAGCATAGATATCCACCATATCAACAAAATAAAAAAACTGATCTACTATCTAGCCACTGAAGTACCTTTTCAACCCAATATATCTAAACTCGCTACCAGCATTGAAGTCCCTAGAAATACGCTTTATGAATACATCCATTATCTCGACCAGGCTAAAATATTCCACTTACTTCAGGAATCAGGAAAAAGCTACAGTGTGCTGAGTAAACCGGAGAAAATATATCTGCACAATACCAATATCCATATGGGATTAGCTCCACATCAGACCAATATTGGCACTTTAAGAGAGGTATTTTTTTTTAACCAGGTATCTACCAAATACAAAGTACATTCCTCCAAATCCGGTGATTTTTTAGTCGCTGAGAAATATACATTTGAAATAGGGGGCCCAGTCAAAACATTCAAACAGATAGCAAATAAGCCTAATAGTTATCTCGCCATCGACGACGATCTAAGTGGAATAAAAAACAAAATACCCTTATGGATGTTTGGTTTCCTATATTAATGAGGCAAATGATTTTGATCGAAGACTAAAGTCGTCAAACCGGCTCAGGTCTGTACGGAGCGAGAGTAAGCCGCCGGTGGCCAGTACTTGCTGGCTCAAAGAAAAACCGATATTGGAAAAATTTTGTTTGCGAGGTAGAAACTTTATTGTACCATCCGGTTGTCTGACATCGAAAAAGTCTTTGCTATAAGCCGGTACATTGCCATAAAATGTAATTTGAGGGCGAAAATCACTTTCGAAACTCTGATATCGATACAGACTGATCTCTTTTTGAGTGTGGGCCAGTTTACTTTGCGGTGAGTTTTCCTTGGCCAGTGCGATGTAGCCTGGCAAAGTGATTGCTGATTGGCAAAAGGCAAAAGCATACACCTTAGATAATACAAGGAGCGCAATAAGGTATTTCATGTACCGAAAGGTAATAATATTTTAATTTTTGCTTTGATAGAAAGCAGGGCCGAAAGCTTAAAGCTATGGTGGGGCAGGTCTCCTTCTCTATTCAGGCAGGTTATCTATCCTAAAGCATAGCTTGCTCCTGAACAGGTCGGAGTATAACTCCTCTAAAACAATGTCACACAATTTATACTACCATTCTTTTTAATCCAACTCCAAATAATCCAGATCCTTGTTATGCGTCTCAGAGATAGTGGTGATCGAATAGATGGCTATGATATATACCAACAATCCTCCTAATCCTGCTGCCAGTGTAGCTGATCCCAGCAGACCCTTAAATGCCTGGTACAATACTGTATCTATGACCGTCGTGCCTCTCACCATATTGGGGATAGTAGTAGCAGCAGTAGCCCTCAGGTTAGTGCCAAACTGCTCGGCTCCAATGGTCACGAACATGGCCCAATAACCACCCCCTAGCCCCATCAGCCCATTGAGCAAATACATGCCTGTGGCTGAGCGAAACGTACCTGACAAATAAAACAAAACAATCACTATCTGAAATAATAAAAAATACAAAACGGCCTTTTTGCGCGATTGAAGATAATGACTGATGATCCCATTGGCAAGGTCACCAATGGACAAAC
>OBID01000285.1_pt1 | contig 22069 bp, 21 predicted proteins | sample 1519781 | NCBI WGS metagenome assembly OBID01 (sample SAMEA3991478, study PRJEB22521) | metagenome | biome: anthropogenic terrestrial biome; feature: sewage plant; material: sludge | place: Sweden | collected 2012-09-26 | reverse complement strand
TTGGTCTTTTGGACACTTGAGGTATTCGGGAAAAGTGCCGACTGTCTATAGCTTTATGGTAGAGTTAAAAGCTGGAATATGCCTCCTTAGCTTAGTGGATAAAGCGTCCGCCTCCGGAGCGGAAGACCGCAGGTTCGAATCCTGTAGGGGGCACCATTTCAAGCAATAGGGAGTTTTTGTAGAGAAGAAAATTCGTCTCTGCTCCTCACTTCCTTCTTGCTACAATTAAATGACAAGACATTCCAAAATACTTGGGAGGATACATGTACATTCCGTCGTATAAGCCTCATGGTCGCGAAAAAGCAGTGTTCAACACCGATAAAGGCACCATTGTTGTCGAACTTTTTGGCAACGAAGCACCACTTCACGTGGGTAATTTTGTAGAACTTGCGCAAAAGGGATTCTATAACGGCACAAAGATTCATCGGTACGAGCCAGGCTTTGTTGCGCAGGGTGGAGACCCCTTAACAAAAGATGCTTCTCCCGCTGATGTCATTTCAGGGAAAGGTCCATTTGGAACAGGTGGCCCCGGTCATAGCATCCAAGGTGAGTTTGACCCAGAAAAAAATCCTCATGTTCATCAAAAAGGTGCGCTTGGAATGGCGCGTTCGATGGACCCCAATTCAGCTGGTTCGCAGTTCTATTTTACGCTTGAACCTGCACACTTTCTCGATGGCAACTACACCGTATTCGGCCAAATTCTCGAAGGACTCAACGTGGCTGATGACTTACGTGTGGGCGATACCATTACTTCGATTGAAATCACTGATTAACTCTAGGGAGAAACACAGTGGACGCGGAAAAATTTAAAGCTGCGCAGGAAGAGTATAAAAAAGGCGATTATCGTTTAGCTGCGCGAGGATTCTTGGAGTCCACGGAGCCTGGCACGCCCATAAGCAATGGTGCTGCTTATCATATGGCGGGAAACTCTTTCATGCGTCTTAAGCGCTATGAAGACGCTATTACCGTTTATGAGCACGCGCTCAAAGATGATACTTACTTGCGCCGCGCATCAGTTGAGGGAAACCTCGCCAATGCCTATCTTAAGGCTGGTGAATATGATACGGCTATCTCGCACTACCAGGCCGCGCTTGAAGAAACCGACATTCGTAATCCCTATAAATGCTATCAGGGCATGGGGGCGGCTCTTATGGAGCAGGGGCTCTATGAACAGGCGGCGATTGCATATCGGCGCTCAGCTTTGGATGAATCAAATCCTGAGCCAGGCAAAAGTCTGGTAAATCTTGGTCTGTGTTTGATGTCGATGCGTCGACCTGCTGATGCAATCGAGGCGTATAAAGCTGCGCTGGGTACTGATAGTTATAAGAACACAGGTCGCGCGCTTTCAAATCTAGGAATTGCATACTTTGAGACGCAAGAATGGTCTCGCGCTATTCGCGCGTTTGAAGAAGCTGCTACCTTGCATGGCTACAAACTGTCTCCCTCGGCGTCAGCTCTGCTTGAGCAAGCACGTCGTGAATTTGAGGCGGCAGGTTCCATAGAGGCGGCGCAGGAAGAAGAAACTTCAGTCGAAACGGTCAATAGCATCGACCTTAATGATGCCTCGTTTGACGACGATTTCACTGAGGAGGTTGTCGCCGACGTGGTAACAACCGCGGAGCCTTCTGCGACAGTTGCCGATGATGACATTGCTATTTTGGCAGCTGATCTTGCGGGGCAGTCAACGGATGCTTTTATTCCCGTTGAACGCGACTTTGAAGAGACCCTTCAAGACGCACCTAGGGTGCAGCCATCAGGCCAAGTTGACGATGACGAGTTTTATCTTGATGGACAAAATCTTGAGGGGACGCACGCGTCACATGACGCGCAGCAGGCTGTTGATTTTGGAAATGAGCTTGATGTTGAAAACTTCTTTGGCCGCTCGGAAAAAGAAGCGGCAAAACTTGGCAAGCAAAAAGCAAAAGAAAATCGTTCACGTTTTGGCTTTATAAAGTGGGTCGTCGGAATTGTGCTTGCGTTGGCTATTGTTGGCGGAGCGGGTGCAGCGGTGTACTTTACGGGTTTTGGCATTCCTACGCCTAAAGAAGTTGTTTCAAATGCAATTACCGCCTATAACACAGGAAAAGCTTTTGAGAGTTACTGGGTTGACACCACTAATACGGTCCGAGAGATGGCGGCAGTTCCTGTGCCATCAAAGTTTACGGTCGATAGCGTGGATGTGAACGGATTTAATGCTGTAGTAAATGTGAAAGTAAAGCCAGAATCTGGTACTGCTCTTGCGTTTAGGTTTAATGTTGAGCGCAGTGGCATGGGCTGGAAGATTTCTTCTGTTGAGAATGAATACTAATTCACGTATAGTGAAAGAGCAAAAAAGCGTAAAACACGCAGATTGAGAGGAAACAACGTGCAAGAAAAAACCTACATCATGATTAAGCCTGATGCTGTAAAACGTGGTCAAATTGGTCGTATTATTTCTCGTTTTGAGGACACTGGTCTAACACTCGAGCGCATGGAGCTTGCAACGCTCACTCCAGGGCAGGCTGCAGCAAACTACGCTGAGCATGAGGGCAAGCCATTTTACAATGGACTCATCGAGTACATTACTTCTGGACCTGTTGTCAAAATGGTCTGGAGCGGAGAGGGCGCCGTATTGCTCTGCCGTAAGTTGATGGGTGCAACCAACCCTGCTGATGCTGCTCCAGGAACAATTCGTGGTGATTTTGGTCTCTGCGTTGATGCTAATGTCATTCACGGCTCTGATTCTGTTGCTTCAGCAGAACGTGAGGTCGGAATTTTCTTTGGTAAGTAGTACTTTTAATAGCAAGAACCTTTATACGCGCCGAGTGAACCTTTTTTAAAAAGGTCGCTCGGTCGTATTGTTTTATTGGAACAAAAGACAGGGGACGTAATGTTCTTTCGGATTTTGCAAAAAGAAAGCGTAAGCGATCTTATCAAGGGCCTCGCGCAAACGCGTGAGGTGATTGGACCTCGGGCTAAGGGCTCGGAGTTTGTGTTTGATGTTATCGAGAATCCCGACGATATTGTCTTGGATTACACGACGACATTGTTGCCTCCCAAAAAGTATTTCCTCAAGTCAAAAGAGGAAATGATGCGCTACAACTCAAAAACCGGTCAAGTAAGCGAGGACGAGGTTGCTGTTGAGCCACGTGTGCTCTTTGGTGTTCATCCTTGCGACATCAATTCACTTCTTCTCCTTGATAAGGTATTTTTGGGCGATTATGTTGATCCGTACTATAAGGCCCGTCGTGAAAACACGCTTATTGTCGGCGTAAGTTGCATGCCTACGCAGATGTGTATGTGTAATGCTTTTGGCACAGGCGAAGTGCATGACGGATTCGATCTCTTCTTAACTGATCTTGGTGACAGCTATTACGTCACCTGTCAGACGGCGGAGGGCGCAAATCTTATCGACAAGTATTGTGAAACTCGTGCTGTTGAGCCAGCTGATGTCGATGCCTTGCAGGCTCGAATCAAGAAGTTCAACGAGGCTTTTGTTCCAGCGCCCGACACTTCTGAGATTCCTCTACTCTTTGATGCTAAATATGATGACCCCATGTGGGAAGAGATTGGCGATCCCTGTCTAGCCTGTGGCGCCTGCTCAATGGTTTGTCCTACCTGCTACTGTTTCAATGTGCGCGATGTTCAAGACGCTGATGGCGTCAGTGGAACGCGTGTGCGCGAGTGGGATAGTTGCTGCTTCTCTGACTTCGCCGAAGTCGTAGGTGGTCATAACTTCCGTCCGAAGCGCTCAGACCGCGTTAAATACCGCTTCTACCACAAGCAATGGGGATATCTCTCGCGCTATGGTGAAGTGCTCTGCGTTGGCTGCGGCCGATGCAATACGGCCTGCAAAGTAAATATTAATCCTCGACGTGTTCTTGAGGCATTGACCAAAGGCGGTGAGGAGTAATGGCAGTGAATTCATCTGAAGTATTTCGTTCATTGGGCGTCAACCCTTATCGTCCGTGGCCTGCTCGTATTACGTCAATCACGAAGTTGACCGAGAAGGAAAAGCTCTTTGAAATCCGTCTCATCGATGAAGAGGTGCGCAATGCGTTTACCTTTGAGTCTGGTCAATTTGTTGAGCTTTCAATATTTGGTGTTGGAGAAGCTCCTATTTCAATTTCTTCAGCGCCTTCAAAACAGGGCTTTATTGAACTCTGTGTGCGCGAAACAGGAACGGTTACGGGCGCTCTCCACAAGAAGCAATGCGGCGATATCGTCGGCCTCCGTGGACCTTTTGGCCGCGGGTTTCCTTTTGACGATATGAAGGGTCACGACATCTTGTTGGTTGCTGGTGGTCTCGGAATTGCTCCCCTGAAATCTTTGATTAACCATATTCATGATGAGCGTCACGAGTTTGGCAAGGTTACCATTTTGCTTGGTGCTCGTACGCCAAATGAAATTTTGTTCCGTCGCCAGTTCGATATGTGGAAGCATCGCGAAGACTTTAACCTCTATATGACGGTTGATCACGCTGATGAAACATGGGACGGCGACGAGGGTCTCGTTACTCAGTTGTTCGATCGTATTGAGGTCAATCCTGATAATACCTATGGCGCAATTTGCGGACCGCCCATCATGTATAAGTTTGTGTTCCAAGAAATGCGCAAGAAGGATCTTGATGTTGAAAAGATTTTCGTATCGCTCGAGCGCAAAATGAAGTGCGGCATGGGTCTTTGCGGCCACTGTGGCGTCGGTCATCAGTATGCTTGCATCGATGGACCAGTCTTTAGTTACTGGGAAGCTATGAACCTTCAGGAGGCGATGTAAGATGGCGCACAAGAAGGTAGTATTTTTAAGCCTTGCGAGCGATTTCGGTTGCCAGGTTCAGGTCACAAATTTCCCCGAGCTTCTCGAGATGTTGGGGAGCATTGATTTGAGTTATTGGCAGCTCGCTACGAGCGCTCATATGCCTGAGGACTATGATGTCGCAGTTATTGAGGGTGCCGTTACAACGCAAGAGCATATTGAACTGCTTGAAAAGGTTCGCGGTATCGCAGAGTGCGTCATCGTTGTGGGCGCTTGTGCGTGCACCGGTGGTGTTGTTGGCCTTGCCCTCAATCATGATCTTGAAGAGGCGGCTAGGACAGTGTATGGCAAGGATGCTTCGAAGGTTGCTTGGGGCCACATCGCGCCTCGACCAGTTGACGCGGTTATTCCTACCGATTTTAAGGTAATGGGCTGCCCTATAAACCCTGAGGAGTTTTCGTATATTCTCCAGCGCGCCGTGCAGGGACTCACGGATCATCCGCATCGTGAGACCTTATGTTCAGAGTGCAAGATTAATGAAAATCTTTGCTTTTATAAACAGCAGAAGGTATGCCTTGGATTGGTAACCGCTGCGGGTTGTAATTCGAATTGCGTGAACCGTGGTCGTGCTTGCACAGGTTGCCGTGGTCTCGCTGAGGATGCCAACCTAGAAGCCGCGCGAGAGTTTGCGGCAAAGTTTAGCCTCGAAAATGAGCTTCTCGAAGCTATTGAGGTTTACAATACCGCGCGAAAGGAAGCATAAATGACGACCTTGAATGTAAAACATGTTGCGCGTATTGAGGGACATGGCGACATCACTATCGACGTAAAGGACGGAGAGGTTAAAGATATCCGTATGGATATCGTTGAGCCTGCTCGATTCTTCGAGGCAATGGTCAAGGGGAGGACGTACGAAGAAGCTCCCCTAATTACGAGCCGTATCTGTGGCATTTGTTCCGCGAATCACGCAATGACCAGTATCCTTGCGACTGAGGACGCTTTTGGCGTCGAGGTGGGGACAAAAACCAAGAAGATGCGTCAGTTACTGGTGTATGGATCATACCTGCAGAACCATGCGACTCATCTCTATGTACTCGCTTCGCCTGATTATCTGGGGCTCCCTTCAGTTTTTCCTCTTGCTGAGACTGCGCCAGATGTTGTGTCTCGCGCGCTTGGACTGAAGCGCCTTGGCAATGAGCTCTGCACGCTCGTAGGTGGTCGCCCCGTACATCCAACCATGGCTGTTGTTGGCGGATTTACTTCAGAGCCTTCGCGCGATGAGCTTCTGCGCTTTGCTGATCGACTTGAGGCTGCGGTTCGTGATGCTGCTGCTACCGTAGAGTTATTCGGTGATTTTGAGATACCTCGTTTTGAGACAGAGGGAGATTTAATCTCACTTATCGATCCTTCAACGTACGCGATTGTGGGCGGAGAAATTCATTCTCTCGATCACGGCTGGACAAAGCCCGTATCAGAGTACCGCTCCATTTTTGAAGAAAAAGTTGTGGGCCACTCCAATTCAAAGCATGTAGTTGTTGATGGTGGAACATTTATGGCGTCAGCTCTTTCGCGCGTAAATAACTCATGGGATCACTTGCTTCCCTCAGCGCGCGTTGTCGCGAGCAAGGTAGGCATGCGCCCAACCAACAAGAATCCTTTCTTGAATAATGTATGCCAAGCAATTGAACTTGTTGATGCGGCTGAGCGTTGCGCGATGTTGTGTCGCGAAATTGCTGATGACACCGAGAGCGTATTGCCGGTAGAGGTTAAGCCTTGTGAGGGCATTGGCCGAGGCGCGACAGAGGCTCCGCGCGGCACGTTGTATCACACGTTGGAGTATGACAAGAATGGCCGTGTTGTGGCTGGTGACGTCATTACTCCAACCGCTCAAAATCTCGCTAACCTTGAAGCTGACATGCGTCGCTTTGCTCCAACCGTTGTGGCAAAACCACGTGAGGAATTCATCATGGATGTCGAGCGACTTGTGCGTGCTTATGACCCCTGCCTTTCGTGCGCGGTGCATTAAGAGGACAGTAGTCTTTAAGACTATTTTTAACAAAGGTTAAAACATGAGAGATACCATAAGGCCCGAGGTGGTTTTATGGTATCTCCTTTATGTCAGACTTCAACGGCGAGCAAAAATGATGCTTCGGCTACATCCTCTTTGTACAAAACCGATGATGCATGTGTCTCGGCTCACTCGCGTGAAACGCTCTACGCCATTCTCTTTGGGCAGTCGTTTGGTCGGCGGGTGAACTCACGTCAAGAACTCGAAGCAGAGTTGGAAAAACTCTGCTCATCAGAAAAGGGAAGTGCGCCACTGAAGCTACGGGCTGCATATGAACTGGGTGTCCGGGTGAGTATGGCGTATTCGTGTGCCCCAGAACTTTCTTCTCCGCATTCTGTCGAAGATTTCTGTGCTCAGCGCATGCAAGGATATGATCAGGAGCACTTCGTTTTGCTCTGTTTAAACGCTAAGAATATGCTCCTTCAAGAGTCTGAATTGTCGGTTGGCACGCTTGATAAAACAATTGTTGGTGTGCGCGATGTCGTCAAAAGGGCTTTGCTCGCCTCGGCCCGTAGCGTCATTCTTGTTCACAATCATCCCAGCGGTGATCCGCATCCTTCAAATGCTGATGTCGTGCTCACCAAACGCATCGAGCAGGCGTGCGAACTTTTTGATATATGTGTGCTTGATCACGTTATTTTGGGCAGCGAGGGGAGAAGTTACTCGTTGAGAAGTTATGGAGATATGTAACGAAAGCGTAACCGTATGGATACCTGTGTGACAATCAATAGGAAGTGTCCCTGTGCTAAACTACAGACACTCATTCAATATGCATAGAAAGGTTTTACCGTGTCGCTAAGCGATATATTTCTTAAATCTATGGGCAGTGATATGGCCGTTGACCTTGGTACCGCAAACACCCTTGTGTCGGTACGCGGACAGGGCATCGTTCTTATTGAGCCGTCTGTTGTTGCTATAGAAAAAGATTCTGGGCGCGTTTTGGCTGTTGGCAAAGAAGCAAAACGCATGCTGGGACGTACACCTGGCTCTATTACGGCAATTCGCCCTCTCAAAGATGGTGTTATTGCGGACTTTAACGTGACGGAAGCTATGTTGCGCTACTTTATTAATAAGACGCGTGTTAAAAGTTTCTTCTGGCAGCCTAAGCCTCGTGTTGTTGTGTGCGTACCTTCGGGTGTTACTGAAGTAGAAAAACGCGCAGTATTTGAAGCAACTATGACGGCGGGTGCTCGTCAAGCTTTTCTTATTGAGGAACCGATGGCAGCCGCTATTGGTGCCAAGCTTCCTATCCAAGACCCAACGGGTTCTATGGTTGTTGATATCGGTGGCGGTACGACTGAAGTTGCAGTTGTTTCTTTGGGTGGCATCGTTGTAGCGCAATCAATCAGAATCGCTGGTGATGAGCTGGACGAAGCAATTATTAATTACGTAAAGCGTACCTATAATATTTTGATTGGTGAGCGCACAGCTGAAGAAATTAAGTTCGAAATCGGCTCTGCATGGCCACTTGTTGAAGAAGTAGATGTTGAAATTCGCGGTCGCGACCTTGCAACAGGTCTTCCTCGCACCATCACTATGGAGTCGGAAGAGATTCGCGAAGCGCTCGAAGAGCCTATTGTCGCTATTGTAAACGCTGTTAAAGAAACGCTTGAAGAGACTCCTCCTGAGCTTTCAAGTGACTTGATGGAGTTTGGTATCGTTCTCACAGGTGGAGGAGCGTTGCTGCGTGGTCTTGATGAGCGTCTACGCCATGAAACAGGCATGCCTGTGCATGTGTCGGAGAGCGCACTCACCAATGTAGTAGACGGTTCAGCCCAAGCGCTTGAAGAGATCGATGTTCTCAAGAAAGTTCTTCAGGGCTCACGATAGGAAAGTTGAGCAGGTGGGCAATTGAAAGTCGCCCTAAATACTGAAACAAATAAACGGAAAATCGGTTGGCTCATTTTACTGGTAGCTCTTTCGATTATCCTGATGACTGTTTGGTCCCGTGAATCTGATACGGGACCGATTCATCGTGTACGAGTTGCCACAGAAACGGTCGCTGCTCCGATATCCTCAGCGGGAAAATGGGTGTCGACTCCGTTTAGAGGATTCTTTTCTTGGATGTCTGATTTAGGCGTCTCGCGTGGTCAACTTTCCGAGTTACGTGATCAAAACAAAGAGTTACGTGCCCGTGTTGTTGCGCTCGAAGAGACTCGTCTTGATAACAAGCGACTTTCTGAGTTGATTAATAGCACAAACGCTCAAGGCTACAAGGGTGTCACCGCGACTGTTATTGGATTACCTCCAAGCGCCTGGAACCAAGTCATTATTACCGATAAAGGTAGCAAGGATGGCATCGAGATCAATATGCCAGCTCTTGGTCCTTATGGCTTAATTGGCCAAGTTATTGAAGTGGGACCAACGTACAGCCGTATTCGTTTGTTGACCGACCAGAAGAGCGGTGTAGCTTCTCTCATTCAGCGTGGTCGCAAAACGGGCATTACGAAGGGCTCAATCTCGGGTGACCTTATGCTTGACTTTATTAGTGCCGAATCTACGGTCACCGCCGGCGATGTTGTGCTTACTTCTGGATTGGGCGGCGTGTATCCCAAAGGTCTTTTGATTGGAGAAGTGCTCGAGGTTTCAAAAGAAACCAACGCGCTTTATAAATCCATTAAACTCACGCCCGCCAATGACATCAGCACGGTGGAAAATGTATTGATTCTGACCGACACGGCACCTTCGACCGACTCGCTTGGCTCAAGTCAAGATGCGGGGACAGACTAATGAATAAACCTTATACACTTATCGGCATTCTTATTATTGGCTTCATTTTGCAAGCGGGAGTTGCCCCTTATATTTCGATTATGGGCGCGGCGCCCAACTTCTTTTTGATTATTGTAACGGTGGCCGCTTTAACAAACGGATCGGATAAGGGCGCGCTTGTTGGTTTTGTTGCGGGGCTTATTCTTGACCTTATGGGCACAGGTCCAGTTGGCTCTTGGGCGCTTGTTTTATCGGTTACCGGTTACGTTACGGGCTTGCTTGACCAGCATCTTTTTGCGGAAGGCTGGTTGCTTCCTGTGACCGTTTTGAGTTTTGCAAGTTTAATTGGTGAATTTTTGTATTTGTGTGTTGTTGTCACGCTTGGTTCTGAGTTACCCTTTTTCTCTTCGATTTGGTCACTCGTGCTACCGACGACACTGTACACAATATTTATTGCGGTTCTCGCATTTCCTTTACTCTCGCGCCTTCTGCAAGAAGAGCAGAGCATCGCTTCTTTCAAGCGCGTAGCGTAAATGTGGAAAGGAACTCATGTACAACGAAAGACCTGACATACGAAATAGGGTTATTGCGCTCATTGTCATCTTTGTGGTGGTTCTTGGGGCACTAGGAATACGCCTGTGGAGTATGCAGGTAATTAATGGCAAATCGTATGCTAAGGAAGCAAAAGCAAATCGCTTACGTGAAGCAACGACGATTGCGCCACGTGGTCGCATTTTTGATCGCAATGGCAAGGAGCTTGTTTCTAATCGCTCAACTATGGCGGTTTTGGCCCCTGCGACTATTGTCAATGACAAAGAGCTTGTGAAGCGTCTGGCCGATGTCTTAAGCATGACGAGCGCTCAGGTTATCGAGAAGGCTTCGACACAAAAAGAATCGGCTCTTGAGCTGCACCAGATTGCCATTGACGTACCCATGAAGGCCGTCTCATATATTTCCGAACATAGTTCAGAGTTTGAGGGCGTTGAAGTGCAAGCGCGCGCGGTGCGTACGTATCCCAACGGCTCTGTGGCCGCTCACATTTTGGGCTACACGGGCGAAATTTCGGATACTGATTTAAATTCTGAAGACTTTAAGGGATACAACCCAACCGATATTGTGGGAAAAACAGGTGCTGAGCGTTCATTTGAGAGCGTTTTGCAGGGAGTGCGCGGTCGTCGCGTAATGGAAGTCAATGCTTCAGGGTCTCCGCAACGCGTTATTGAAGAAACTCCTCCTGAGCCCGGTCAAGATATTTACCTCACTATCGATTTGGGCGTTCAGAAGGTCGCTGAAAAGGCGGTACGTGACGCCATCAAAGACGCAAACAATAAGGGCTATAAGGCTAACGCGGGCTCCGCTGTTGCTATTGATGTCACGAATGGTGAAGTGCTCGCGATGGCAAGTTATCCTACTTATAATCCCGAAGATTTTATCAATGGCATCTCTCAGGAAACGTGGAAAAAATTTAGCTCAAAGAAGTCGAACTACCCTTTAACAAATCGCGCGATTTCATCTACCTATCCACCGGCATCGACCTTCAAGTCATTTACGGGGCTGACGGCGCTGAACTATGGTCTCGCTACGCCTAATACTACTTTCGTCTGCCGTGGGCTCTGGACAGGGCTTGGAAAGCAATGGGGTAAATGGTGTTGGAACCACGCGGGCCACGGTACGGAAAATCTGCGCGCGGCGATGATGGACTCCTGCGATGCTTATTTCTACGAGGTCGGCTATAAGGCCTATAAAAGCAAGAAGGAGTCGCTGCAAAAGATGGCGCGCTCTTTTGGCTATGGATCACAAACAGGTATAGATCTTCCGGGCGAAGTGTCAGGACGTGTACCTGATAAAAAGTGGAAAGCTGCATGGAACGAAGATTATCCTGAGTACAAAAAGTGGCTTCCTGGCGACTCGGTGAACATGGCCATTGGTCAGGGAGATATGCTTGCTACACCGCTTCAGATTGCTGCGTCTTATGCAGGAATTGCTGAAGATGGTACTGTTTACCAACCGCATGTTCTCAAGAGCGTACTTGATAGTGAAGGCAAAACAGTGCTGAAGGCAAAAAAGAAGGTTGCTTTTGAATCTGAAGCAAGTGCTTCTTCAATTCACATCATTCAAAACAATTTGCATGATGTTGTTGCCTTGGGTACCGCCTCAAGCGCGTTTAGAGGTTTTAGTATTCCCGTCTCAGGCAAAACCGGTACGGCTCAAAAAACAAATCAAGACGACTATGCTGTCTTTACCGCGTATGCGCCTTCTAATAATCCCAAGTATGCGGTAGCTGTGGTTATTGAACAGGGTGGTAGTGGCGGTGGTGTTGCTGGTCCAGCAGCCCGTCAAATTTTTGCGAAACTTTTTGGAAAGAAAGTAAATCACGTGACCGCAACGGATAACTCAAGGTAACTATGAAAAAGTTTCAACTAACAAAATATGTGAATCCATCATTTCTTGCCATCATAGGTCTGCTTTTGCTTTACGGAACCATTATGGTCAATTCAGCAACGAGCGGATCAGGACTCAAGCGCCAACTTTTTGGTATTGCTGTTGGTGCTGTTCTGCTCGGATTTTTCTGGTGGTTTGATTACCGCAAAATGAAGGATTGGATTGTTCCTCTCTTTATTTTGGATGCGCTTTTGATGCTTTCTCCACGCATTCCTGGCCTGGGGTATAACGCGAAAGGCGCGACTTCGTGGTTGGCTCTGGGTGGAAAAATTCGTCTTTTTCAACCTTCGGAACCCGCGAAGTTGGTAACGATTATTTTGCTCGCAAGCATCATGGTTGCGTATAAAGGAAAAATTGGCTCGCTGAAAGACTATCTGAAGATATTGGGCCTTTCATTTATTCCGGTTATTTTGATATTGACGCAACCTGACCTAGGTACGGGCCTCGTGTTTATTGCCATCGCGCTCGGTATGCTCATTATGGCGGGCGCAAAAGCGAGATGGATAATTGCGACCGTAGTAATTGGGCTCTCGCTTGGCATCGGTATGGTGTGGATTGACGGCATCGCTGACACAAAAGTGGGGCATGATGTGCTCCTTAAGGATTATCAGAAGAATCGTCTTCTTGTCTTTGTTGATCAAAATCTTGATCCAACAGGGGCAGGGTACAACTTAAAACAAAGTAAGATTGCGATTGGCTCAGGCCAAACAACGGGCAAAGGGCTCGGCGCAGGAACACAGGGAAACCTCAACTTTTTGCCTGAGCGTCATACGGACTTTATTTTCAGTGTGGTAGGTGAAGAGCTGGGATTTGCGGGGGCTATGGCGCTGCTTGCGCTCTATCTTGCGCTCTTGATGGTTTCTCTCAATATTGCGGTCAGCTCGGTTGACCTTTTTGGCACGTTGCTCGTAACGGGTGTTATGAGTATGTGGGTCTTTCAGATACTCGAAAACATTGGTATGACTATTGGCCTAATGCCAATTACGGGTATTCCGCTGCCCTTTATGAGTTACGGTTCATCGTTTATGGTTACAAATATGGCATGCGTTGGTGTTTTGCTTTCTGTTTGGTCTCATAGAGCGTTTCAGAGCACAGCAAAGGGGATGTAAGTATGTCAAAGGCACATAAACTTAAAAGCATGTTTCCAGTAAGTCCGTTTGAAATTTTCAAACAGGGCAGGAATTTCATGCATCAACGAGACCAATTTGTTGGACTCGATTTGCTTATTGACCCTTTTTCTGACGACGCTCTTATTGGCGACACACGGCTTTTGTTTGCGCCAGAGACCAATAATGGCAAAGTGAGGATTCATGTTCTCTCTGATTCTCAAATGCCCACGTTGTCGAAAAAAGCGACCTTCGCGGTTGTTATGTTGGGCAGCGAGGTTTTTGATAAGCGTGCTGTTGAGCACAAAAAACATATTCAAGCCGTGGTTGCGCAACTTGCGGCAAAAGAAGAGCCTTATGTCGTATTAACGCGAGGCGAGAACATTGCAGAAATCGCGCATGCTCTTAATACTCCCATAAAGGATGTTTTGTATGTGCCCGACTACGAGGAGCTCTCGGCAAAACTTGCCCTTTGGTGCGCGCAGTCATTGTCTGATGCTCGATTAGCACTTGCGGCAAATTTTGAATTTGTACGTCATGCAATCGCTCAAGAGTTTGTTAAGATTACCTCACTGCAAAACGGTGTGGTGGGTGGAGTTGTGTTCATCCCTGGCGCCGATATGCCCATTATGACGTTAAACCAAATCAAAATGGTTCTTCAGATTGCGACAGCATATGGCGAGCCTTTGGATATGAAACGCATTAAAGAAATTGCATCGGTTATCGCGGGTGCTTTTCTTTCGCGCACCATTGCTCGCGAACTTGTTTCTTTTGTTCCGGGTATCGGCTGGGCGATAAAGGCCGGCATTGGCTACGGTGCAACGTATGCCATGGGTTTTAGCGTCATTGAATATTACTCAATGGGCGCAGGCGATGTGACATTTTCGCAATTTCTCAAGGGTGCTAAAGAAGATATAATTGCCCGCGCAAAAGAGATTGCTGAGGAAAGACAAGAGAGTCCCGCTTCAGCAGCGCATAAAGCGCTTTCGTTTACGGAAGAAGTGGCATCAGAAACAAAGCGTCTCTATATTGAAAGTAAAGGAAAACGTGACTAATAATCAAAACTTTGCGCGCTCAAGTGTTTGGGAGCGCTTGGAGCCCTTGCTCCCTTCTGTCGAGCGACCATCACGCTATATTGGTGGAGAATATGGCACCTATACTCCGGCGGATTATGTTGCAGGTTTGTGCTACCCCGGCACGTACGAGGTAGGGCAAGCGAATCAAGCTATCCAAATCCTTTACTCAGCTGCTAATGGAGTCGATGGCATCAGCGCAGAGCGCGTGTATTTGCCCTGGATTGATATGGCTGACCTTTTGCGTAAAGAAGGCATAGACCTCTTTACTCTTGAGTCGTTTACTCCCTTAAAAGAGTTGGACCTTTTGGGGATTACGCTGCCGTATGAACTTTCGTTTACTTCAATTTTGGAAGTACTCGACTTAGCTAAATTCCCCCATCTGGCATCAGAACGTGGTGAGGATTTTCCTCTTGTCGTTGGTGGAGGACCAAGCGTCTACAATCCTGAGCCTATCGCAGACTTCTTCGATGCCTTTTTGATTGGAGAGGGCGAGGAGCAATTTGTTGAGTTTGCTCAGACACATAAAGCCCTTAAAGCTCAGGGTCTGACCAAACGTGAGATGCTTCAGGAATTGGTAAAAATTCAGGGAGTATATGTTCCCGCGTTTTACGACGTTTCGTACAAGGAGGATGGCACCATTGATGCCATTTCGCCTTGCTGTGGCGCTCCAGATGTTGTCTATAAACGTATCGTTAATGATTTAAACAAAGTTGCTCCTGTTACGTGTCCTGTCGTGCCCTATATGGATGTTGTGCACAATCGTCTTACGGTTGAGATTCTCCGCGGATGTACCCGTGGATGTCGTTTCTGTCAGGCGGGCATGACGTACCGGCCCGTCCGCGAGCGCACGTCTGATGAAATTGTTAAGACGGCACTCGATGGCCTAAGAAAAACAGGATATGACGAAGTCTCGTTGACTTCGCTTTCTTCCGCAGACCACAGCCAACTTGAAGATATTTTACGTCGTCTTACCCGCCAACTTGAGGGTAGTGGCATTAGCGTTTCGCTTCCTTCTTTGCGCGTAGACGCGTTTTCGATTGATATGGCTCGCTTGATTTCTGGGGGCGGTCGCAAGACGGGGCTCACCTTTGCGCCCGAGGCGGGAAGTCAGCGCTTACGCGACGTCATCAATAAAAACGTCACTGAAGAGCAGCTTCTGGCAACTGTCGAGGAAGCGTTCAAGGCGGGTTGGCATCGTGTCAAACTCTACTTTATGATTGGTCTTCCCACGGAGACCGATGAGGATATCGCTGCGATTGGTCAGTTGGTACGTAGGGTTTTGGACGTTGCGCGTGAAAATGTTGCTCCCCGTTTGCGCGGGAACTTGGCTATCGGCGTGAGCGTTTCAACGCTCGTTCCAAAGTCTCACACACCTTTTCAGTGGGAGGCCCAGAGTACGGATGAAGAAATAAAACGCAAGCAGCAGGTTTTGCGCGATTCGATGCCTCGTAAAGGCGTGAGCCTTTCGTGGCATGACAGTGACGTTTCCTTTTTGGAAGGAGTCATTGCTCGAGGAGATCGCCGCTTAAGCGCAATTCTTGAGCACGCCTGGCAAAATGGCTCGCGTTATGACGCGTGGAGTGAACAGTTCGTTCTTCAGCGTTGGCTGGATGCTTTTGAAGCATGCGATTTTGATCCCGCATGTGTCGCAAACCGAAAGCGACCCTATGACGAGAAACTTCCATGGTCACATATTTCCACGGGAGTGAGTGAATCGTATCTGAAAGCCGAAGCACGTAAAGCCTATGAGGAGGCCCTTACTCCCGATTGTTCGTTTGATTCGTGTACGGGTTGTGGGATGTGCCAGCAACTAGATTGTGACATTATTTTGGGTGGTGAAAAGCGCGCATGAGTGAGTTTCGATTACGAGTAGGTTTTTCAAAATTGGATCGTGCGGCCCTTCTGTCGCATCTTGAACTGCTCCATGCGATTGAGCGCATTGTAAGACGCGCTCAACTGCCGTATGCTATTACCCAAGGATTTCATCCCCATATGAAGCTGGCTTTTGGCCCAGCGCTTTCTGTGGGTGTTGCGAGTACGCTCGAGTATGCTGATGTGTATCTGACTGAGTTCGTCAATCCGGATGTCGCTCTCTCGCGCTTGCGTGATGCCTCACCTGAAGCACTTAAGGTCGAGCGTGTTGGCTACATTAATCCTAAAGAGGCGTCTTTAACCGCCTCGATTACTATCCTTTCTTACTGTGCACGCGTTCACGCACTGGATATAGATGCAAAAGAGATTGAGAAGTGTTTTAGTGAACTTCGAAAATCGGATACGTTAGAAGTCGTACAAAAAGATAAAGTCAAAGTTTTTAATCCTGCGCTGTGCATCCCGAACGATGCGCAAGTGACCAAAGAAGGAGATTCGACTCATATCTCTTTCAATTTAAGGATTTCTCCCTCAGGTTCTTTGCGACCCGAGATACTTCTAACTACGGTATTTGAACAAGCTCACGCTCATTATTCTCATCTCACCCTTACACGCACAGGTCTTTATAGCGAAAGCGAAGAAGGGCTTGTGCCACCACTTTAAGGCGGTAGGTGATCTCATTGACTGAGATGGCTCGCGAAATGGTCATTTCGCGTGATAATTATGAAACCCGCGTAGGTATTGTTGAAGATTCTGAACTTGTTGAAATGTATATTGAACGTTCGACGAAGTCGGTTGTCGGCAATATCTATTTGGGAAAAGTGACCGATGTGTTGCCTGGCATGCAGGCTGCTTTCGTCGATATTGGACTCGAAAAGAACGCGTTTCTCTACGTTGACGATGTGCGCGATCACACGGGAAAAGGGCTGAGCGGACGCTCGATCTCGAGCATGCTCTCTGTGGGCAAAAAAATTCTCGTGCAAGTCGCAAAAGACCCTATGGGCACAAAAGGCGCGCGCGTGACGATGGAAATCTCAATACCGGGGCGTTTTGTGGTATTGATGCCGTTTGCTCATCATGTCGGCGTGTCAAAGAAAATTGAAGATAAGCGAGCAGAAGAACTATCGAAGTTTACGCGCGAGCACCTTGAAGATGGCAGAGGCGCTATCGTGCGCACCGCTGCGATTGACGCGGGCGAAAAGGAGCTCCTCGCAGATATCAGTTTCCTCAATCGTGTGTGGCGTCGCGTCCTGCGCCAAGTTGCTGATGGCATTGTTCCTGAAGTCGTATATACCGAGATCGACCTTGCCATGCGCATGGTTCGAGATGTGTTCAATCGTGATTTTTCGAAGCTTGTTATCGATGATAAAGACACCTTTGAGAAGGTTGTGAGTTTTTTAAAGCGGAGTGCTCCAGAACTTGCCAAGAAGGTGGTATGGCACAAAGAGAAGACCATTTCGCTGTTTGACTCATACGACTTTTCCGTGCAATTAAAGAAGGCTCTCGCCCGAGAGGTCGATTTGCCCAGTGGGGGACAGATTGTTATCGATGTCACCGAGGCCCTAGTTGCAATTGATGTGAATACCGGGAGTTTTACCGGGAGAAAAACTCTCGAGGATACTATTTTGCGCACGAATCTTGAGGCTGCTTCAGAGGCATTAAAGCAAATCAGGTTGCGCGATCTCGGCGGCATTATTGTTATCGACTTCATTGATATGGAAGAAGATATTCATAAGCGCAAACTGGAAGAGCATATTGCTCAATTGCTCGAACGAGATCGATCAAAGACCCAACTCAGCCAGATTACTTCACTGGGGCTCGTGCAGATTGCGCGTAAGCGCACAACCGAGGGCCTTTACAAGGTGCTTACCGACGTGTGCCCACGCTGTAGTGGTCGTGGTCGCTCTCTTTCTTTTGAAACCTGCCAAATTGAGGTTGAACGAAAAATTCGAGAGATCATGGCAAGTTCACGCCATCAAGCGTTTTTGTTTGCCATCAATGATGAGACCTATACAAGCATTATGGACTCGGGCGTGAATTTTGCGTTGACTATCCGCGCTGAAACCGGCAAGCATATCCGTCTTGTTGGCGAAAGAAATCTTGAACCAACCGAGGTGAATGTGCTTATTGAGGGTACACACCCTAAAGATTCATTTGGAAAAAAGCGGTTAATGCGATAGAATTTAAGTCCCTTTTGAATTATTGCTAAATTACGCGTGCGTAAACGTGCTGGTTTTGTTGACTATGCTATTTTCGAATGGTAATATATCACCTTGCGCGTTTATACACATTATTGAAAGGTAAGTCCGATGTACGCAGTTGTAGCAACTGGTGGAAAACAGCTCAAGGTAGCCGAAGGCGACGTTGTAGCTGTAGAAAAACTTGACGCTGAGGTCGGTTCAACCGTTGACTTAGATGTAATCTTTTTGGCAGACGACGAGAACATTGTCGCTGATCCAGCTTCTCTCGAGAAGGCAAAGGTTGTTGTTGAGGTCGTTGAGCACTTCAAAGGCGACAAGGTAATGATTTTTAAGTTTAAAAAGCGTAAGGGATACAAGCGTACTCGCGGTCATCGTCAAAACTTGACTCGCGTGCTTGTTAAAGAAGTAAGGCAGGCATAAGTCATGGCACATAAAAAAGGTCTTGGTTCGACCCGTAACGGTCGTGATTCAGAAGCTAAACGTTTGGGCGTTAAGCGTTTTGCTGGTGAGTTTGTAACCACCGGCACCATTATCGTTCGTCAGCGTGGCACCAAGTTTCACCCAGGTGATTTGGTAGGACGCGGCGGAGACGATACGCTTTTTGCTCTCGCAGATGGTACCGTAGAGTTCACTCACGGCCTCAAGCGTAAAGTACATATTCGACCTACCGAGGCTTAAGGCCTACTGGCGTCGTATAGCACCATTTACAACAAAAGTGAGCCCTCCATCCTTTAGGCTGGAGGGCTTTTGTTTCAAAGAGTAGAAAAGGGTGACAGCCATGTTTCTCGATCAAGTTTCAATATTTGTAAAAGGCGGGGACGGTGGCGCGGGCTGCATGTCGTTTCGCCGAGAAGCTCATGTCCCTAAAGGCGGTCCTGATGGTGGAGATGGCGGACACGGTGGAGATGTCGTTCTCTGGGCAGATCCGGGCGCTTCTTCACTTATAAACTACCGATTCAAGCATCATTTCAAAGCCGAGCGTGGAACTCACGGCAAAGGTTCAGGTATGCACGGTTCTCGTGGCGAGGATCTGCGTCTTGCTGTACCTTTGGGCACGGTTGTGAAGGATGCTGACACAGGCGATATCTTGGGGGATTTGGTCGTCGCGGGTGATGAATTAATCATCGCCGAGGGCGGTCACGGCGGTCGTGGAAACCCTCATTTTGTGACTTCAACACGTCGCGCTCCCTCGTTCGCGGAATTGGGGGAGCCCGGTTTCGAGACTCATATCACTCTTGAACTCAAACTTCTCGCGGATGCCGCACTCGTTGGTATGCCGAGCGTAGGCAAGTCCTCGTTAATTGCTCGCCTGAGTGCCGCGCGTCCAAAAATCGCTGACTATCCTTTTACCACGCTTGTGCCCAACCTTGGTGTTGTCAAAAGTGGAGAAATGTCTTTTGTCTGCGCTGACGTTCCTGGACTTATTGAAGGAGCCGCAGAAGGCAAGGGGCTGGGCCACTCATTTTTGCGTCACATTGAGCGAAGTGCCTTAATCTTGCATGTTGTTGATCTATCAGGGGGCTGGGAAGATCGCGACCCTATCAATGATTTCGAGACAATAGAAAAAGAGTTGCGTGATTATGCGAGTGAACTTGCTACGCGTCCTCGCATTGTTCTCGGTAATAAAATTGACGCTCCAGGCGCTTTAGAGCGCTCTGAAGCCATCAAAGCACATGTTGAGGCACTGGGTTACCCCTATTTCGCCATATCGGCTGTCACGGGCGAGGGCGTTGAGGCGATGACTCGCTTCGTCGCAACGAAGGTTCATGATCTGCGCATTGAAGCTCAACGTGCGTTAGAAGAAGAAGCCTCAAACACGCCTCAGGTTGAGAGGCGCTATGCCTATCAAAAGAAGAACAAAGCCAAACTTTTTGACATTGATAATTTGGGTGGCGGCGTTTTCCAGGTATCGGGACGCAATATCGAGCGCATGGTTATTCAAACCGAATGGGATAACGAAGAAGCCGTCATTTATCTCCAGCGTCGCTTTAATAAACTCGGACTTGAAGAAGCCCTTGTTAAGGCTGGCGCGCGGGAAGGCGATGAGATTCGTATTCTCGGCCGCGCTTTTGACTTTGAACCTGGCTTTGTTCCTGAAGATGAAGATCAGGCTAAGGTCATAAAAGAACTCGATCAGCTCATTGACACTGATGCTGAAGTTGAATACTGGCGTGGAGAGCAGCAAAAATAATGGAATCGCAGAAGCTTGTCATTAAGGTTGGCACAAATACACTGACCGATGAGCAGGGTAAGATTGACCGCGCCTATTTGTCTGACTTAATTCATCAAATTGCTCTGTTGAAGGCGCGTGGCCATAAGGTGATTATCGTCACGAGTGGGGCTATTGCTGCTGGATTAGAAATGCTTGGCATGGATGAGCGCCCCACAGACATTCCTACGCTACAGGCGACGGCCGCCGCTGGTCAGGTGGCGCTTATTGAGGCCTACGCCAATGAGCTTGCGGTTCATCATCTCGTGGCAGCGCAGGTTTTGCTCACGCGTCACGATACGGGAGACCGACACACATATTTGCATGCGCGCGATACGCTTGAACGTCTGCTCTCACTGGGCGCGGTTCCCGTAATAAACGAAAATGATACCGTTGCAATTGAAGAAATCGCCTTCGGTGATAACGACACGTTGGCGGCATTGGTCGCGACGGTTGTTGACGCTTCTCGGGTAATTTTGCTGACAGATGTTGATGGACTTTATACAGCAAATCCCCGCAAAGATCCCAATGCGCAGCGCATTGTAAAACTATCACGAATCACCAAAGATATCATAGAGATGGCGAGTGAAGCAGGTAGCAAGTTTGGCTCGGGAGGTATGATAACCAAGTTACGCGCGGCACGTGTATTGCTCGCATCGGGAATTTCTATGGTGCTCTGTGATGGACGAGCCGAGAACGCGGTTATAGGTGCTGCTGAGGGCACGATAGAGGGCACTTATTTTGAACCCGATCAAGAAGGTGGCCTGAATCAACGAAAGCGCTGGATCGCCCTCGGCGGAGCAACACAAGGTTCGCTTATTGTGGATAATGGCGCGGTGCGCGCATTACAAAAGGGTGGATCTTCTCTGTTAAGCGCGGGAATCGTTGATGTTACCGGAGACTTTGGACCTCAGAGTCCCGTAGCGATTGTTGATGAAAATGGGATGGTTGTCGCGCGTGGCATTAGCGCCTATTCTTCGGCAGAAGTCGCGCGCGTCCTAGGTGCGCATAGTGACGAAGCGGAGGCACTTGTTCCGCAAAGAGGGGGAGCACCGGTCGTTCATTGTGACCACATGGCTGTTCTGTAAATATTCATTTCTTGCGTCATTTTATGCAACTTTACCTCGATGAAGTGGAAAACTCAGAAAGAGTACCGTACAATAATATTCATTTGCTGGGAGAGATGGTATGGCACAAACAACACACACAAGCGTTAAACAAGCCGCTTTGAGCGCGCGCGAGGCCGCGCGTGAACTTGCTTGCAAGAGTGCTGTTGAACGCAATGAGTTTTTGTGCGCTCTCGCTGATGAATTGGTCAATTCTGCTCACGAAATCTCTTCCGCCAATCAGCGCGATATTGACCAAGCAAGGAACGATAACGTCAAAAGCAACCTCATCGATCGTCTCTTGCTCGACAAGGCGCGCATTGCGGAGTGTGCTGATGCTTTGCGTGAACTTGCTCATCAGGTCGATCCTCTCGGAGAAGTTGTTGATGGCTCAACGCTGCCCTCGGGGATCAAGATGGTACAAGTTCGTGTTCCACTCGGTGTATGCGCAATGATTTATGAGGCTCGGCCCAACGTCACTATTGATGCCGCTGGCATTGGTATTAAGACGGGTAACGCCATGCTGCTTCGAGGTGGCTCGCTTGCGGT
>OBID01000284.1_pt1 | contig 22166 bp, 17 predicted proteins | sample 1519781 | NCBI WGS metagenome assembly OBID01 (sample SAMEA3991478, study PRJEB22521) | metagenome | biome: anthropogenic terrestrial biome; feature: sewage plant; material: sludge | place: Sweden | collected 2012-09-26 | reverse complement strand
TGTCTGCGGATGCGCTCTAGCCCGGACTATTCATGAATACCTACTGCGTCGTCCGATCCTCTCGCCCGGCGGGGCTGTTCTCGTTCGGCCTCCTCGACGGACTGCAAGTACGCCTGCGTCGGCCTCACGTGCGAGAAGCCCCGCGGGACTTCGGTCTCGAACGCCTCGCGACGGCATGCATGAATAGTCCGGGCTAGTCGCGAGGGCAACCGCTCGTCTGAATATCGGCTTGTACCTGTTCCGGTATACGCTGGATCGTTGCGTGCCGTCAGGTAGCCTGCTAGAGGCATCGTGCCGGGGGTAGGAAGCGTCAGGCCTTCATGCCGAGGCTTCTGAGCTGGTTCGTGCCGATTGTGCCGCGGACACTGGAGGTTGCGGATTGCATGCGGCAATCGCCACGGAATCTCGCGTGGCCAATCACCGCTCCCGGGTCATTCCAATCTTTCTTTTCCTGATTGTTTCTCCCTTACAACGATGGTGTGATCGGGCTGGGCTGTAAGGGGCCGGGGGATCGGCCCCCTATGAGCGCGGTTTCGGGTCAAAATGGTGGGCTGTTCCGCTCCGGCTCAGAAGAGGGGAACAGCCCGGGAGAGAGGTGCGGAGAGGTGGCGCAGCTCAACTCCCAATCGGTAGCCGGCTTTCAGGATCGGTAAACCGCTTCTGCGGAGGTGTCGGGCCTCCATGCCGCGCGTCGTACCGAAGCCCGTTCTTCAGACAATTGCTTGCATGTGAAACAGAGCGTCGCATCAGGTTGTGCGCGTAGTCGCGGCAGAGGGATGTCCGCTCGGCAGCGATGGCAGATGCCGTACGAAGTGTCGAGCATGCGGCGGCTTCGAAGCAGGTGTGTGCGTAACGACGCGAATGCTTGGTGGTGTGGATGGAGTCGAATGCCCTGCGCGACGCTCATGGTACTCCCCTCCTCGTTGTCGAGCCCGCAGCATAGAGGGCTGACGTGACAACCGGATCAGCAACCGGTTAAGGAGGGGTTAATAATGACGAGTGGTTGCGCCTACCAGGAGGTTAGGTGACGAGCTTGTTCATGAGCCATTGCTGGGACGAACGAGCGGCTCTGCGTCCCGGTGTTTGACGCCGGTAGGTGCCATCCCGATGGAGAATCCAGGCGTGCGTATTATCTTCGAGGTAGGGGCGGAGGCCCTCGTCGATCACGCGTTGCCGCAATGTTTTATCCAGCACAGGAAACGCCACTTCGATGCGTCGAAAGAAATTGCGATCCATCCAATCGGCGCTGGAGAGAAAGACCCGGTCGTCGCCGTCGTTCAGAAAATAGAAGATCCGGCTATGTTCGAGAAACCGTCCGATGATCGAACGTACGCGGATATGTTCCGAGAGGCCCGCGATGCCGGGTCGCAAGGCGCAGGGACCTCGGACGATCAAGTCGATTTTCACCCCGGCCTGAGAGGCCTTGTAGAGGGCCCGAATGATTTGAGGCTCCAGGAGCGCATTCATCTTCGCGATGATGTGGGCCGGTCGGCCCTGCTTGGCCCTATCGGTTTCACGGCCGATCCATTTCAGCAAGGTGGCGTGCAATGTAAACGGCGATTGGAGAAGGTGTTTGAGCCGTCCCGGACGTCCGAGGGAGGTGAGTTGCTGGAACACCGTGCGCACGTCCCGCCCGATCGCCGCATCGCAAGTGAGCAGTCCGAAATCGGTATAAAGCCGTGCATTGCGGGCGTGATAGTTGCCGGTTCCTAGATGCGTATAGCTCCGCAGCATCCGGCCTTCCCGTCGGAGTACGAGACTCATTTTGGCGTGGGTTTTATGTCCGACCACGCCGTACACCACATGGGCGCCGGCCTCTTCCAGATCATGCGCCAGCTCGATGTTCGCCTCTTCGTCGAAACGGGCCCGTAGTTCGATCACCACGGTCACTTCTTTTCCGCCTCGGGCTGCGTCCACCAGGGATTGCACGATAGCGGAATCCGCCCCTGTGCGATACAGGGTCTGCTTGATGGTGAGGACGTGCGGGTCCGTGGCCGCCTGGCGGAGGAACTCGGTCACCGGCGCGAAGGACTGATAGGGATGATGCAGCAGGATGTCGCCCTGCCTGATGGCGTCGAACCAGTCTTCGCTCGGTACAGGCGTCGTGGGAATGCCGGGGGTGAAGGGCTGAAATTTTAGATCAGGCCGATCCACCAGGTCGGGCACGGCCATCAGTCGATGCAGATTGACCGGTCCGTGGCACTGATACACGTCGCGCGCATCGAGATGGAATTGTTCGCGCAAAAAATAGACCAGGTCAGGCGGGCAGTTGTCCGCCACTTCAAGCCGCACTTCGTCGCCGAATCGCCGTTCGGGAAGCTGACCTTCGAGCGCCCGCCGGAGGTCGTCCACGTCTTCTTCGTCCACGAAAAGATTGCTGTTCCGTGTGACGCGGAATTGATAACAACCGGTGACGTGCATGCCGGGAAAGAGCTGGTGCACGAACGCATGGATCACCGACGACAAGAACGCAAAATCGTGGGGCCAGGCGGCGTTGCGCACCGGCAGGTGAATCACGCGCGGGAGCGACCGCGGGACCTGCACGATCGCGGTTCCGTTGGGGCGGCCGAAGGCATCGGTCCCTTCGAGCGTCACCAGAAAGTTGAGACTCTTGTTGAGCAGTTTGGGAAAAGGATGCGCGGGATCCAGGCCAACCGGACTCAGGAGCGGGAGCAGTTCGCGCGAAAAAAACCGGCGCATCCACCGAATGTGCGACGGCATCCAATCGGCGCGTTTGAGAAAACGGATACGTTGGTCGGCCAGCTGAGGGATGAGTGATTGATTCAGGACGACGTATTGCTCATGAACCAGCTGGTGCGTCAGCGCGGCGATGCGAGCCAGGAGTTCCGACGGGGTCAGTCCGTCGGCGCCCCGTTGTTCGACTCCATGGGTCACCTGTTCCTTGAGTCCCGCCACGCGGACTTCGAAGAACTCGTCGAGATTGGAGCTCACGATGCAGAGAAACTTCAACCGTTCCAGCAGTGGAACCTTCTGATCTTTCGCCAGATCGAGGACGCGCCGGTTGAATTCCAGGAGGCTGAGCTCGCGGTTCAGGTACCATTCCGGCCGGGAGAGGTCACTCGTGGCCGGCCGGTGAGCCCTCGCCTTCGGCGTCGATGCGTGGGGCTGAGTCTCTGAAGGTGTCTGCGGCGATGACATAACCAGTGGGTCGGCAGTGTATCTCAGCCGTGCGAAACGGCGGATCAAGAAACGGTTAAATTTTTCACCATGCTGCCCGGACTATCCAGGTGGCAACCGGTGTCACCGGGCGCATCCGATGCGAGCGGTGGAGACCACGAAGTTGTCGAAGTATCGCTGTTGAATTTGAGCAAACGGGACGGAGGTCCAATACTGCTCCAGGTACACCGCGTTAATGCCGTAGTCGCGATAGGTGCCGATCCAATTGATTCCGGTGCGTTGCGCGTCGAGACGATCGTCGATCCAATACTCAAGCACGCCGTCGTCGGCATCGCCGTTGTTCAGCTTCATGTGGACTTCGATGCACAACCACTTCCCGATGTTGGGCGGGCTGAACAGGGAAGTCTGCCCGCCTGCCGCGCCGAGCCAGCGTAGGCGGAGGAAATCGTTATACGTGGTCGTGCGCAAAACACCGAATTCGTCGGTGCCGGACGCCGGATCGAGATAAAGCCGCTCTGGATCCGAATCGGGTGAGCTTCCGCTCCAGAGATGGCCGATGGCGGCCTGCGCAAACCGGTCGCTGGAGAGAATTGTGGCTCTCGTCAATTTGTCGGCGCCACCGCCGGTCCAGCCTGGCTGAAGTCGCAGATCGAATCGCCAATAGATGTCGCGATACGTTGCGGTCCCGGCATCGACCGGTTTGATGTAGGCGCTGGGAGTTTTGCCGAATGCCAGGTGGAGGGAGCCTCCGTGGGGATCGCCGGGCAGGTATTCCGCGCGCATGCCGGTTGAGTGGCCGACTCCTGCTCCGGCCTCGCGGACGAAACGACCATGCCGGATGTCGTACTCGAAATAACTCTCTAGCCGGTCGACTTCGAAATCGTCACACCAGAGCCATTCCGGATGACGGCTGTGCCAGTCGGCGCAAGCGGCTTCGGAACGCTCAGCCGCACCGACGGAACGGCCTGCCTCGACGAAGCAGGCGGCGACGAACATCGTCGCCGCGAGACTCCATCGAAGCAGGATGCCCATGACTAGGTCGTCACCGCACCTTCCGATGCGGAGGAGACGTGGCGGGCGTATTTCCCCATGACGCCGGACAGGTACCGAGGGGACGGATGCTTCACCTTCTTCAGGCGCGCGGCCAGTTCCTTCTGAGTCACGTTGACGTCGAGGCGTCGCTTCGTGATGTCGAAGGTGATGATGTCGCCGGTCTTCACCGCCGCGATCGGACCGCCCTTGATGGCTTCCGGCGCGACATGTCCGGCCATTAAGCCATGCGTGGCTCCGGAGAACCGTCCGTCTGTGAGCAGGGCGACGGAGTCGCCAAGCCCTGCTCCGACGATGGCGGCCGTGACCCCCAGCATCTCCCGCATGCCCGGTCCACCGGACGGCCCTTCGTACCGAATGACGACCACATCACCGGCTTTGATTTTTCCGGCCTGCACGGCCTTGAAGGCATCTTCCTCGCGCTCATAGACCTTGGCCGGTCCGCTGAAATGCAGAATGGAGTGGCCGGCGACTTTCACGACGCACCCTTCCGGAGCGAGGTTGCCCTTGAGGATCACCAGACCTCCCGTCGGCTTGATGGGCTTGGACAGGGGACGCAGCACCTGTTGGTCCGGCTTCTCCGTGGCGGCCTTAGCTTCCTCACCGATCGTGCGTCCCGTGACCGTGATCTGATCCGGATGCAGGATCTTCGCATCGATCAAACGTTTGGCGACCAGGGTTGTGCCACCGGCGGCATACAAGTCCGCCGCGGTGAATCGGCCGCCAGGTTTGAGATCGGCCAGCAACGGCACCTTCCGGTTGATCTTGTCGAAATCGTCGATGCTGAGCCGCACGCCCATTTCCCGCGCCACGGCCAACAGGTGCAAGACGGCATTCGTCGATCCACCGGTCGTCGCGACTGCCGCGATCGCATTTTCGATGGAGCGGCGCGTGATGATCTGCTTGGGCCGAATGTCTTTCTTGAGCAGATCCATGACCAGTTTGCCGCATTCGAACGCCACATCGTCCTTACGCTGATCCATGGCCGGGACGCCGTTTCGGCCCATCGGCGAGATGCCGAGAAATTCGAAGGCGATGGCCATGGTGTTGGCAGTGAACTGGCCGCCGCAGGCACCGGGGCCCGGACAGGCATGGTCTTCGAGATCCTTGAGTTCCGCATTCGTCATGGTGCCGGCCGCATGTTTGCCGACCGCTTCGAACACGTCTTGAATCGTGACGTCGTGTCCCTGGAACTGTCCCGGCATGATGGAGCCGCCGTAGATCATGAGTGAAGGGACGTTCAAGCGGCAGAGGGCCATGACGGTGCCGGGAATCGTCTTGTCGCAACCGGACAGGGCGACGACTCCGTCGAACAAGTGTCCACGTGCGACCAGTTCGATGGAGTCGGCAATGACTTCCCGGCTGATGAGCGAGGCCTTCATGCCTTCGGTGCCCATGGAAATGCCGTCCGACACCGCGATGGTGTTGTATTCGATCGGGGTGCCGCCTGCCGCGCGAATTCCGGCCTTCACCCGTTCCGATAAACGGCGGAGGTGGAAATTGCAGGGCATGACCTCGATCCAGGTGTTGGCGACGCCGATCAAAGGGCGTTCGAGGTCGGCATCGGTGAAGCCGACGGCCTTGAGCATGGCGCGGGCCGGTGCGCGGCCTGGTCCGTCGAGCAAGTTGTGGCTTTTGTGTCGTGGGTCGATCGTCATGGAAACTCCTTCATTTACGGGAACGGGGGGGGTACCGCTTCGCACAGCGCGCGTTCTGATGGATCGTAAACTTTCGCATAGATAGGCTCAGAGGGTCAATCCGCCGGTCCTGAGATCGGCTGCCGCTAGGCTTGGGAATGGCACGCAGGGGGAACGGGGGGCAGATGAATGGCACGGGTCGAGACGGTGCGGCAGGATCGCATCTGAAGGCGCGACCCCGCCGCAGGAACCTTAGTGCTTTTCTTTCTTGCCCTTCTTCTCGTGCTTCTCTTGTTTGGCTTCCTTATCGATGATGGTGCCGGTGCCCGCGTCGATATGGACTTCCGTCATTTTGCCGTCGGCTCCCAGTATTTCGACTTCCCAGACCGTCTTGTCGTGCTTCTTTTCAAGCTCGGCTTCGACGGCCGTGCCTGGAACCGCATCCAACGCGGTCTTGATGGCCTGGTCGATGGTGACCTTGGCATCCTTCACCAATTCGGCGGCGTCACACTTCTCGTCCTTGCCTTTGTGTCCCTTGTCACTCCAGGCAGGAGTGCTCGTGAAACAAAGTGCCGCGACCATCAGGGCAGGTACTGCAACGTGCTTGATCATGTGTGACCTCCGGTTCTGTGCAACGTGCACGGTTACTGGGGCTTCGCCTCACCGTGCGGGTTGGCGCCGTGCGGATTGCTGCTATGCGGATTCTTGCCGTGGGGAGCGGCCTGGCCTGCGCCCTTGTGCTGCTGCATCATCTTCTCATGTTCGGCTTGCTCTTTGGCCCGCTGTTCCGGGGTCAGCAATGCCAGGGCTTCCCGCCTAGTCTTGATCGACAGGACGCGGAGCCCGATCTGCACGTCGGCGCTTTGCTTGAGCTTGGCTTCGATGGCGGACAGGTCCGACTTCTCATCGTCGTTCAGTGCCTTCACTTCCCGTTCGGCGACCTGGATGTCGGCTTCCATTTTGATCCGGTTCTTATCGAGGTTGAGCTGGAGGTCCTTGAGCTTGGTGACTTGGTCGGCGCTCAATCCGATGTCCTTTTCATGCTTCAGGAGGTGGCGGATGAGGTGGCCTGCGCCCCCGTGCATCATCATTTCCATCATCGCGGCGCCCATGCCGTGCTGGCCCTTCTCGTAGCCGCCGCTGTGTCCGCCATATCCACCTTCGGGGTTGGCCCAGGCGGGGGAGATCGTCAGCGCGCAGGCGATGGCCGAAGCGGTGGCAAATGTGAACAGTTTCGTCGTCATTCGTTCCTCCTTCAGTTGAGAGCGATTAATGTCCGGTCAACCCGCGTAACAGCCCTTGGTCTCCGGTGAGGGCATTCACCATAAATTGAACGGCCAGCGCGGCGAGCAACAAGCCCATAAGCCGCGAGATGATCTTCTCGGCGATGGGATTGAGCCACTTCGCGCTGCGTGCGCCGATCGCTAATATACTGTAACTCGCCAACCCGATGAGTACAAGGCATCCCAATAATACGACGTGCAACATGAATGTGGTGGCCTGCGTCTCTAGTAGGATGACCGTCGAGATCGCGGCTGGCCCCGCCAGCATGGGGATGGCGAGCGGGGTGATGGCGATGTCGTCCTTGTTGGTGCCGGCCGCTGTTTCCGCAGCCGTTTCCTGCACCGTGGACCGTTGCGCCCGCAGCATGTCCAACGCCACAAGTAATAGGATCAGCCCGCCGGCGATCTGAACCGCCGGCAAGGTAATGCCTAACAATTTGAGGACGGTTTGCCCGAATAGGGCGAATCCCGCGAGGAGGGCGACGCTAACCAGACAGGCGACCCGCGCGGTCCGGAGCCGTTGCGCCACGGAATCCCGTGGGGTCATGGCGAGGAAAGCCGGGACCACGGCGATGGGATCGACGATCACGAAAAGCGAACTGAACGCGAGGAGCGCGTATTCGGCGATAGTCATAGAAGGGATTGGCCTGGGGCGGCGCTACTCAGGATGAACTGCGTCTCGATGCGGCGATGATCTCGGCCCGGGGATCGCTGTGGCGGGCGCGGCCCAATTGTTCGTAGAGCGCCCGTTCTTCGTCGGAAATGGCGGTGGGCATGACGATTTTCAGCTTCAGGAAGAGATCTCCCTGCTCGCCGGTCGAGGTCGGGAGCCCCTTGCCCTTGAGGCGCAGTTTACTGTCGGCTTTGCTACCGGGGGGAATTTTCACCTTCACCGGTTCCGTCAGGGTCGGAGCCATCACTTCAGCGCCCAGCGCCGCCTCCCATGGCCAGACAGGAAGGGTGACCTGAATATCGAATCCCTTTTGCCGAAAGACGCCGTTGGCCTGGATATGGACGCGCAGATAGAGGTCTCCCGGTTTGCCTCCATTGATGCCGGGTTGTCCCTTGCCCGCCAGGCGGACACGGGTCTCATTCTGCACACCGGCCGGAATGCGTACTTCGATCGTGCGTTTTTCAGCTTGGGTGCCGGCACCACCGCACACGACACAGGGCCGGCCCCGTACGATGGCGCTGCCGCCGCAGGCCTTGCATACGACGCGTTCGGTGAGATCGATGCGTCGGCTGACTCCGGTTAGGACGTCGCGGATGGTAAGATGGACATCGGTTTCCAGATCTTCCCCATCGACGGCAAATCCTGGCGAGGTTCCCCCACCACGGCCCCGTCCGCCGAAAAAGGTTTCGAAGATATCGCCGAAGTCGCCGCTGAATCCGCCGGCCTGGCCGCCACGTCCCGCTTGGGCGTCGGCCTGTTGGCGCGCCTGCTCATAGGCTTCCGCCTGTTCCCAGTTCGAGCCGTACTGGTCGTATTTTTTTCGCTTGTCCGGGTCCGACAGTACCTCGTGCGCTTCGTTCAATTCTTTGAACTTCTTCTCCATCTCCGTTTTTTTTGTGCCGGTATGGAGATCGGGATGGATTTCGCGGGCGCGCCGCCGAAAGGCCTTCTTGATGTCGTCGGCCGTCGCGTTCCGTGGCACACCGAGGATGTCGTAATAACCGCGTTGAGATGTGGCCATCAGGGTCTGTCCGTGGACAATAATCCGGTGCGCGTAGGCGAAGAGTGCAATCCTTTCCGGAGCTTACGAGGTCTCCGGATGCATTGCAAGCGAACTCACCGTTTTTCTCTTTTGCCTCCGTTGTCCTTATGACAGAGATAAGAGAGCCCGGGGCACAGTCAAGTGGGTGGGGCGGGGGGCGGAACCAAACGACGGGGATTGGTGAACCCATGGCGTACTATCCTGTTGTGCAGCGAGGCGAATGCTTGGCCGGTTATGCGTCTTGGTTGGGATGTCCTTCCACTGCTGACTAGCCGTGCCGATATTGGGTGCGCAGGCTGAACTATGTCACTTGCAGCGATGGGGCCTTGTCTTGTGCATTTGATGGGGGGCTGCTAGAACGGGCACGTGAGGTGCCGATCGTCTGGCATACCTCCAAAAGAACGAACCACAACTGCCGGTTTTGGACTCAGTGCTTGAATGCAGACCTGACGCTTGCCACAGGGGAAGCCGTATACGATCAACATCGTTGGTGCAAAACCCGCCAATCAGCGCTCGAAGCAGAGCGCCGAAAGTAGAAGCGGTGATACACCGATGAAAATGTTTCTTGGGGCTCGGAGCACTCTTGTTGGCATGTTGTACACAAGTCCACTCCGAAGCAGATGCCCGCGAGCGAGCCAGCCGGGTCTTCCAAGAGTTCATTCTGAAAAAGAATTTGGACAAAGGGCAGTATAGTGGACCGCGAATAATCTACAACGCTGTTGTTGAAGTCTGGGAGGCTTCCTATGAGGGGAAAGGCCTGGCAGAAGCTTCGAACAGGGTGACTATTCTAGTCGATAAGTACGGACGTGCAGAACTTCATGTAGAGAAACCCCAGAGCGGTTTTCGTCTGAAGCCTTCTCGCGCGATGCGGCTCTGGCCGTGGGTGTGCTGCGCAACAAGCGCTGACCACGGCAAGAATCTTCAGGCACCCTTTTGAGCCGTACCAATCTCACTTTTCCGAACGGCATCCAAACGACCTACACGTACGATTCGGTGAGTCAGGTCACCGATATTCTCCACCAACTGCCAGTGACGAGCACGCAGATCTATAAGGCCGGAAGGCCGACTACGTCCATACGGTCATCGCGCGAAGGCGGCAAGGATTACCCGAAAAACAGACCCCCCAACCCCTACATCCCTTCTGCGACCATGTTGTGCTCTTGCTTCACAGGCCGTTTCTCTTACGAATATTGATCTCTCCACCTTCACGGAGGTATGATTGCGTAGTATGAGCCTATTGAGCCGTATCACGATCAATCCTGAGCAATGTGGGGGGCGTCCATGCATTCGTGGCATGCGGATGCGGGTGAAGGATCTCTTGGATCTCCTTGCGGCTGGAGTCTCTCAAGAAGACATCCTGCACGACTACCCGTATCTTGAGAAGGCGGATATTCAAGCAGTGCTTGAGTTTGCCGCTGCCCAATCCGATCACGTCATGCTTCGGGCTGGATGAAATTTTTAGTCGACGCGCAACTCCCGCCGGCACTCGCTCGCCTTATCAACTCTTTCGGCCATCCGGCCGTTCATGTTCAAGACGCTCAGTTGCTTCTCGCAACGGACCTTGCTATATGGGCCTACGCGGTCAGCCAACAGCACGTGATCGTTACGAAAGACGAAGACTTTAAGAATATCCTCTTGCTGGCTACCGAACGAAAAACACCCGTTGTGTGGGTACGTATCAGAAATTGCTCCAATGCCGCACTCACACAGTGGTTCCAACCCCTCTTCCCTCAAATACTTGAACATCTGGAGCACGGCGAGTATTTGATCGAATTGTACTGATCGATAGTTGTGCCCCACACGCTTATCTGCGCTCCGGTTGGGCCCTCCCCCTCGCATCCTGTTCCACAGAAATGAGGTCACCGCCTCGCCACCCACTACGATCCCCACGGGTGCGTCGCTCAGTTTATGCGGATGACTGCGGCCATCTCTCTGGCGGCGCCGATTTCGGTACCGGCTTTATGAACGTGGACTGTGTTCCACACCGCCGCATCTGCTCGTTCGTTCTTGCGACGAGGGGAGACTTCCGGCCGTCCTCAAGCGGGTGGGGCGGTCGGTGTGTCGATCCGGCGGTGGTCGATGAAGAGATGCAGTTTATCGACTGGAAAAAAGAGTTTCACTGTTTGTCCCTGAATTTTGTCGGTGCGGCGGGCCGTACGGACCACGAGGCGAAGCTCACCGGCTCGGCAATGCAGAAGTAGGTCCGCCCCGAGATCCTCCACCAGTTCCACCGTTCCTGTTACCTGCAGCGTTTCAGGCAACTCCCGGAGCGCGATGTCTTCCGGGCGGATTCCGAGCGTGACGGCGGATTTCTTCGTCGAATGAGATGAGGCCAGCCCAGCCGGAAGCGGGAAGGTTAGGCCGTTGCCTTTGAGGACGGTCTTTCCGCCTTCTGTCATGAGGGCGCCTTCCCAGAGGTTCATCGGCGGTGTCCCGATGAAGGAGGCGACGAAGGGATCGGCCGGTGCGGCGTACGTGCGATGGGGCTCATCAGCTTGGCGGATGCGCCCGCCCTCGATGACCACGATGCGGTCGCCCAGCGTCATGGCTTCCACTTGATCGTGAGTGACATAGATCATGGTGGCCTGCAGGCGCTGTTGTAACTTCTTCAGTTCGATACGCATCGTGGTGCGGAGTTGGGCGTCCAAATTGGAGAGCGGTTCGTCGAACAGGAACAGCTTCGGTTTCCGCACGATCGCCCGCCCCATCGCGACCCGTTGCCGTTGCCCTCCAGACAGGTCTTTGGGCTTGCGGTCCAGGAGAGGCTCGATGTCCAAGAGTTGCGCGGCTTCGGCGATGCGCTCGTCGATCACCCGGCGCGGAGTTCGTCGGATCGTCAGGGCAAAGGCGAGATTCTCGCGGACCGAAAGGTGTGGGTAGAGCGCGTACTGCTGAAAGACCATGGCGATGTCGCGTTCGGCTGGGGGGAGATGATCGACTACCGTACCGTCGATGCGCACCTGGCCTGCTGTCTGGCTATCGAGCCCGGCGATGATGCGCAGGAGCGTCGATTTGCCGCAACCGGAGGGGCCGAGCAGAATCGTGAAGCTCCCATCCGGAACCTGCAGTGAGAGATCGCGCAGCACGGGCTGGTCACCAAACGATTTTGAGATGTTACGCAGTTCTAGTTCAGCCACAGGACACCCTACCAGAAACAGTGCTCACAGAATGTTCAAAAAGGCTGTCCAGCAAGGCCGCAGGAAGCACGGTGACTGAGGCGTACCCTTCGGGTATGTCGTAGGAAGACGTGCGACGAGAACGCCGCTGGCAGATCTTTTTCAACATTCTGCTAGCCTTTTACCGCCCCGGCGGACAATCCGCTCACAATCCATCGTTGACATAGCAGCACGACCACGATCAGTGGAAGGGTCGCCACCACGGAGGCTGCGGCCAGCTCTCCCCAGGGCATGGTGAATTCTCCCTGGAAGAGGGCGATGCCGACAGGAAGGGTCTGTTGCTCCGGCTGGGTCAGGATCAGGAGGGCGAAGAAAAACTCGTTCCAGGCATAGATCAAGATCAGAATCGCGGCGGTGAAAATCCCCGGGGTCGCCAGCGGAAGCGTGATCCGGAACAGAGTTGTCCAGGGCCCGCAACCATCCACGCGTGCCGCATCTTCCAACTCCGGCGGCAATTCCTTGAAGAAGCTGGCCAGAATCCAGATCGCCAACGGCAGGGTGAGGGCCACATAGGGCAGCACGACGCCCCACCGGTGGTTGAGCCCGCCGATTGTGTCGAGCAGTCGCCAGACGGGTCCGGCAATGGCCATTTGAGGAAACATCGAGACGCAGAGCAACACGGCCAGAATACCTTGTTTGCCGGGGATGGTCAGCCGGGCTAATGCATAAGCTGCCGGGATGGCGAACAGGAGAGCCAGCACAGTTGTGGCGCCGGCCACGACGACGCTGTTCAGCACATAGTCGAAGAGATGATGGTCGAAGAGGGCTGAGCGATAGAATCCCAGGTTGCCTGAGGGCCACCAGGCGGGCGGCGCGACTTCGATCTCACCTTGCGACTTGAACGACGTGAGGACAAACCAGAGGAACGGCAGCAGACTGAGTCCCACCGTACCGAGGATGCCGAGTGCGAGAAGAATCCGACGATTCATGTTCGCCTGCGCTCCAAGAGACTCGAGCCGATGGCGCGCAGGTACGTCAACGACAGCGCCAGGATCATCAGGAACACGGCTACGGAGACGGCAGAGCCGTATCCGATGCGGCCTTCCGTGAAGAGGGTTTGGTAGCCATAGAACTGAAGGACCTGCGTGGCGTCGCCCGGGCCGCCTTGGGTCATCACGAACACCAGATCGAAGACACGAAACGCATCCATGGTCCGAAATAAGAGCGCGAGCAATAGTGCCGGTTTCAGCAGCGGCAGGGTGATGTGCCAAAACCGCTGCCAGACGGTGGCCCCATCCACACGCGCCGCGTCATAGAGATCGTCGGGAATGACCTGGAGGCCGGCCAGGATCAGCAACGCGGCGAACGAGGATGTCTTCCAGACGTCCGCCAGTACGACGATGCCGAACGCCACGCCCGGATAGGCCAGCCAGGGGATATAGTCGGTGACCTGTTCGCCGAACAACAATAAGTTGGCGAACCCGTATTGGTCATTGAAGATATAGCGCCACAGTTGCGACGCGACGACTGTCGGAATGGCCCAGGGAATCAGGATCGCCGCCCGCACGAGACCACGCCCGCGAAACCGCTCATGAATCACCAGCGCAATGATCAGTCCGCAGGCCAACTCCAGCAGTGTCGAGAGGATGACGAAGGCGAGGGTGACGGCCAGCGCCTGCTGTGCTACCGGATCGCGCACCAGCATCAGATAGTTGTCGAAGCCGACGAACGGACTGCCGAGCTGCGGCAGCCCGATGAAAATATTGTGCAGGCTGAGCCAGAGCGAATCCAACACGGGGTACAGTGCGAAGACCATTGTTACGAGCAGCGCCGGTGCCACCATCGTCCAGGCCGCCAGGCTGTCGCGATTTCGCAGGATTGAGGCGGCGCGGATCATGGCGCAGCCCTCGTGAGGGCGAGTAGCCGATCGATGTGGGCGTCGGTCACGGCCGCTTCCTGCGCAAGGTCGAGGTCGTCGATGGCAAGGGCACGGCTGAAATAGCGCTGCAGCAGATGCGACAAGGCGGGATAAATCGGAGACCGCGGGCGCGGCGTGGCGGCCTGCAGCACAGTCAGGTGGTTTCGGAGTTGCGGCGCTGCTGCCAGCAGGTCGGGATCGGAAAACAGCGCCTGACGGGAGGGCGCGATGCCGGCCTCCTGGGTGAATTTCTTTTGCATGGCCTGGCTGGAGAGAAACTCGATGAGCGCCCAGGCCTCGTCTGGATGCTGCGAGTAGGCGCTGATGCCGTAGAGCCAGCCGCCGAGTGCTGCGGCCGTGCGCCCCGGAGTGAACCCGGGAAGGGGCATCACCGCGACCTGTCCGGCGATGGTCGAGCGAGTCCGGTTGTTGGCCAGTTCCCAGGCATAGGGCCAGTTGCGGTGAAAGACTGCATGGCCTTGAAGAAAGACGGAGAGGGATTCCGGTTCTTGATAGGTCAACGCCGCGCGTGATGCAAGCCGGCCGATCACCCGGTCACGAACGAACTGCACGGCGGCCAGCGTTTCGGGTCTGCCCAGAGTGGAATGTGTTCCATCCGACGTCAGCAGGCTCCCGCCGTGGCCGTCGATGAACTCCAGCAGGTTACAGACGAGGCCTTCATACTGTTTGAATTGTGCTGTGTAGCCGCGCAGGGTCGGATTGTTCCGTCGTTCCCCGGCGACGATGGCGTCAGCTTGTCGGGCGAGCTCGTCCCAGGTCGTCGGTGGTGAGAAGCCGTACTTGGCCAGCAAATCCGAGCGGTAGTAGAGCAGCCCGGCATCGATGCGACTCGGGACGCCGTAGAGATGGTCGGAGTATCGACCCACCTCGATGGTGGCGGGGAGAAACTCCTCACGCATGGCTGGAGTAAATCGCTCGTCGAGCCGTCGGGCCCACCCAGCTTCGGCAAACTCCGGCACCCAGATGACATCCATGAAAAAGACATCGACCGTGGCATCACGATTCTTCAGCTTCTGCGTCAGGAGATCGTGATAGGCCGTCGAGCTGTGCGGGGCCAGTTCGCGCACGATCGAAATATGAGGATGAGCTTTCGTGAATTCGTCGAGGGCGTCGTCCCACACGCGCGGGTGATCGGGCTTCCAGGAGACGAAACGCAGCGTGATGGGGGTCGTCTGTCCCTTGGATGGCGCTGCAGGTCCGCCGGCGATCGAATCGTTGAGCGGTGGACCGAAGAGAACCAACCAGAGCAGGAGTAGGGCCGCACGACGTTGGTGATTGGCACGCAACGGATGGCGTGGTCCGGACTGAAGAAGTGAGCATGTGAAAAAGGCGCGCACAATGCGACGCATGACAGCTCTAGCTTATACACAGTCCATCCGGTCTGTGCAAAGGCACAGGGCCTCAGCTGCAGTGGAGATGCGGCGGCCTGCCTCTTACGGGCAGTGTCTGCAGGTCGCATTGCCCTCAGATCCGAACCGTAGACACGGCACGGGTCGGGCCCGTCCTGACGCGAGACCCTTGAACCTTTGCGCCGGCACCGCCTTGTCGACGGCTCGGCACTTGCGGATCTCATCATTTTTTCTCGCGCGACGGCGAGCACAAGCGTCTCTCCAGTGCAAGTCGGCTTCTCGTGGAACATGTGGTCGACGGAATGTACCAAGTTCCTTGAGCGGCAACACATCGATAGGAGTCACCACCGCTTCCTCTTTCTCCGCACCGGAGACGAGGGGGCTGCGTGCACATTCTCTACCCGTCCTGAAGTCTCAACCCTACACCGGCCGCCCAAGCCGCGGCGGACATACACGTAAATCCTCACGAGATAGCACGATTTTCTCACGCACTTCAGCTTGGCATGATCACTGCTCTTAGAGTGTCTGGCTGGGGCAGTGGTTTGTGTCACGAGACGCGCGGTGAGCCGCTTTGCGATTGTCGAAGATGGTATTCCCTAATGTCGCACGTGGGAGGTCATATGAAACGAGGTCTGCGCCAGTGGTTCTCTTCGCCTGTGGGTGTCCTACCTCGGATGCTGGTGACCCTTGCCGTGATGCTGATCGGAAGCGTGATGATGCTTTCCGAAGCCCATGCCTTACAAGCCAGTCCGACCAGTTTGAGCTTTCAGGCCGTGCAGGGTGGTCCCAATCCATCCAGTAAGACGGTGAAGGTCTACAAGAGCAGCAGTCGAAAGGTCAGTTGGAGCGGGAAGGACAATGCCGGTTGGCTGAGTCTCTCTCCTACGTCCGGCACGCTGGGAAGTTCCACGCAGGTGACGGTGTCCGTCAATATCAGCGGGCTGGCGGCCGGAACCTATTCCGGAACGGTGACGATCACGACCAGCAGGGGAAGCACCGTGGCGATTCCCGTGACACTGAAGCTCTCAGCTGCGACTTCTTCAAGCACCACCGGCACGACGGCTGCTCTGGCGTGGAATGCCAATGCCGAAAGCGACTTAGCCGGATACAAAGTCTATTCCGGAACCTCTTCCGGCCAGTATGGGGCATCGGTTGACGTGGGGAAGGCCACGTCCTATCAGTTTTCGAACCTGAAACTCGGAACGACCTACTACTTTGCCGTCACGGCGTATGATGTGAACGGGAATGAGAGCCTCCGTTCGAGTGAAGTGAGCAAGAGCATCTATTGACGCTTCCCGGGTCGATTCCCCATCCCTGTTCGAGTATTCTTCCTCATAGTGCGACACGTCGGTGAGCGGTGCACGGCCTCGTCATTGAGGCTGTGGGCCGACTACCCGCACCGATTCTCGTTCGACCACATAGGTCAGTAAGTTGGCGCCATTCACCACGTCAGCACCGGCTTCGGGGTACGAGGACGGTGTCTCTTCCAGACCGCTCTGTCGATGGCATGATGACGCGTCTGTCGTAGGAAACCCATGGTCAACAGGCTGGGGCCGAAATACTGCTTGGTTTGCACTTCAAAGAGGACTATCGTATTTCCGCCCATCTAGGTCCGTGTGAAGACGTAGGTAGTGTTACATCTCCATTCCCGTAAGTGAGGCTGCGCATGCCTCCGGTTGGCACGCGGTCGATCACTTCATAAAAAGGAGGTCACCATGTCTACCGTCCTTCAGCCGCCCATCCACAGCGCCCCTGCTCCCACCGACATCAACGACTGGAGCAACACGGCGATGAATGTCATCGCCAGCGCCTTGGGCATGGTGCCAGAAGTAGGATCTCTGCTCAGCGGACTCGTCTATATCCTGTGGCCGAGCGATCAGAACGACGTCTGGGACGACATTAAGGGGCAGGTTCAACAGCTCATCGATCAGAATCTCACTCAGCTCGTACAAAATCTGGAAACCCAAACATTGCAAGGTCTCAAGAGCTCGATCCAGGATTACCAGGATGCGCTCACCACCAACGATCCATCCAATATTTCGCAGAATTGGACCAGCGCGAAGCTCAATTTCGTCCAACAGCTGCCGCAGTTTCAGGTGCAGGGGTACCAGGTGGCCCTGCTTCCCTACTATGCCCAAGCAGTGAATCTCTATCTCGCGTTGCTGCGAGACGGTGTGCTGCATGGGAAGGACTGGGGATGGAAGGATGCCGATGTGGCCGTGGCGACGAAGGAAATGAACCAAGTCATCCAGGACGCATGCCAGTGGGTGGATACCACGTTCGGTACGGAAAATGAAACGCGTTTGGTGGCCTTTGGTCAGGCACAAACAGACTACCTGAAATTCACCGGCCAGAATAACCCTCCGGTCGACTACCCTTTAGGGCCGCATTACAATGTCAATGTCTGGAATCTCTATAATAACTTCCTGTTCTGGATGACCCTCAGGGTGCTGGATTTTCGGAATGTCTGGCCCTATTTCACGGGAGGACCGGTTGAGGTGGTGCTCACTCGTGAGATTTACGGCACGGCCTGTGGCACGTCCGATTATGAACTCATCCCCGATACTCCGTGGGAGACGATACCGACCCAACCGGTCAACAGGATCGAAGTGTTTGCGGGAGATCGAATCGATGGCGTCCGTCTGACCTATCCTTCCGGCGGCGGACCGAACGGGCAGACGCAAATCGTCTGTGGTGATCCGTTCCATAGTACCGGTGTCACGCTCTTCGCCGATCAAGACCCATTGGTTGAAGTGACGGTATATGCGGGCGACATCGTCAGCGCGTTGAGTTTTGAGGCGAAGAACGGAGACCAGTCAGGTCAAATCGCGAACAACAAGCCTCCGGGCAGTGAGGTCACCGTCCTCTGGGCGCCCCCTGGTGAGATCATTTCAAGTGTCTACATCAACGGCACCGACCAGTTTTACCAAAGCGCAAACCTCATAATTTTTGGATTCCAGTATCAGCGCAAGACAACCGCCGATCTGACTGCATTGCGACATCTGTACGTGTGTTCGCCGTCGCAGATCGATCTGACTGAATTGGCGGCGCGCTGCGTGACCAAGCCTGTCTCGATCGATGCGCTGAAGGCCGCGGCGGAAACGGAAGGGTGGGATGCGCAGCGCCGGCAATACCGGAACAGTCTGACGCGTCGGTCGACTGCCGCCAAACGGCCACGGAGGGCGTCATGACCACCGTCACGTCTCCAGAGGCCCTCTCCATTCATAAGTTATTGCAGCTTCCGGCCACCTTTGCCTGGAACTTCGACCCTGGCCACCTTTCCACGATCGGATGTTGCGGAGACATTGACGGCGACGGGCGCGACGAATTCATCGTCAGTTCGGCGCAAGCAACCAGTCCGGTCGCCTGTCTCAGTGTCTTGTCGTACGTGCAGCCGAATGAACTCGACCCCGGATGGAGCGGCAATCAGCAGCCGACGCTGGTAGTGCAGTGGTCATCCTCCGCCGGAATTCCGAATTGGATGTATCCTCCATCGTCGGCGCCACAGTCCTGCTCCAATTTCTCTTTTTGGTCGGCGGATGTCGATGGCGATGGAATTCAGGAAATCATCGCCTTCTTTCCCGGCTACACCGGAGCGTCTGCCAGCCTCGGTGTCCTCAAGTGGGACGGCCACAGCTTGAGCTGCGTGTGGCAAACGTTTGGGGTCATTTCGGGCATCCCAGGGACTCATTCGTGCCCGCTGGCGTCCGGACTACAGTTGTATCCCATGCAGAGTCCGGCAGGTGAGGGGGGAGACCGGATCCTGTTCGTTCAGCCCGTGTCAGGCCTCGGCACGCTCGTCGGCCTGATGGAGTGGAATGCAGGAGCGTTCAGCTCTGTGTGGCTGAATAACGGGTCGATCCCGGGGGCTGGGAATGTTCCTGCGTGGACGTTGGGCACCGTTGATCAGTTCGCGGTCGCGGATGTGGACGGCGATAAGGAGGATGAACTCATTCTCCTTGTTCCAAGCTATGCCGACAAGGTCAATCAGCTCAATCCTGCTCTGGCGGTGGCGAAATGGTCCGGCGGAGTACTGTCCGTCATCTGGCACGTCTCCTCGTCCGCGGGCAACGCTCCCGACTACGTGACCCAGTCGGCCAGTCTCTTTGTGGCCGATCTGGATGGTACGGGAGTTGCCAAAGTCATCATTCCCATGGCGGAATATAAAGGGATGGTGGTGACGGAGTGGGGAATCCCCGCTGCTCTCAACGTCATCTGGCGGTGCGGTCTAACGGTTCCGGGGATCGACGGAGCCCAGGACTGGGAGGTGAATGCCGGCGGGTTCTTCGGCGCTTCCGATGCATTCTCTGTGGCGAATCTTGACGGCACCGGCGATGCGCTCTTCATCATTCAGGCGACGAACAGCGGCTGGGCCGGCGTATTGAAGTGGCAAAACAGCGGTCTGTCCTGCGTCTGGCAGGGAACGGCCGACAGCTGGGGGCTCTCCTATTTCAATCAGCATTACCCGGCGCGCCTGAACGGCCCCGGCGAATCGCTGTTGGCCTTCGCACCCGGTGCGTCCATTGGGTTGTTGATGTGGTCGCCGGGAAATCTCACCTGTGTCTATCAATCTCACTATTGCGTGCCGGGTTGGAAGCTCAGTTTTCTGGTGGCATTGCCTGCCACGCCGTTCACGCCGTTCACCGGGACACAGCTCCAACTCTATCGGCAAATGTGTGAGAGCCTGATCCCACCAGCGTTGGGAGCCGATGGGCAGACGGGTGACATTCGCTACCAATACGCCAATCTGACTAACGCCGAGACGTTTGCGGGATGGGCCACGCAGATCAAGGACATGCCGCCCATATCGGGGTATTCTCAAGAAGATTGGGATGCCGTGGCGCCGACCATTGCGGACGAGGCTGGTTGGGTCGGAACCATGTACGGATTCTCCGCGGATATGGCCGCTCTTGCATTGGCGATCAGCATTCAGCAGGACAAGGACTTGAACCACTGCTTCGGCAATCTCACCCTGGATCCCCTCACATCCCCGGCGCCGGTTTCGTATTGGGCCGGCGCGGTCATCGACGCGGCATTGTGGGGGCTCTCAGCGACTCCACTGGGCCCCGAGGTTCAAGTCGGCCTTGCATTGGCGGCCTCGCTGTTTGGGTCGTTCGCCGGCCAGCCGTCCTCAGGCGGCCCGCCGACCACCGTCGTTCAATATCAGGATTTTAAGACCACCGTCGATACGTTATTCAGCGATGCATTGAATGGAACCTATCTCGACCTGCAAGCCGTGATCACCGATCCTGTGAAGCTGCATGTTGCCGGGCGGCTTGCGGAAGCCCCCTGGTATTGGGGGATTACCGACAATGAGGTCGTAGCGGCCAACGGGACGAATCCGAACCGTATCATGTTCTATCAGATGCTCATGGCGGCCGAGTTTTCGTTGTTTGTGTGGACGAACGCGAAAGAGAATTATCCCGCGCACAGGTGGTTGGATTGGTCAGGAGGACACGAGTTGACCCCTATCGACGCACCGAGTTGGGCCTGGTGGAGCCAGCCGAATGCGGACGGAACCCATACGGTCTCCCTACTCGCTCAGGGAACCATCACCGAAGGAGGGCAGGGGGTGAATCTGGTCGCTTTCCCAATTCAGGCGCTGATGACCGATTTATTCACGAATCTACAGGTTCAACCGGCCGACATGACCTTTCAGCGGTTCGGGTGGGACAAGATTCAGAATCCCCCCAACGGCGACGCCTGGTGACATGCCGACGTAGTGAGGGCGCCTCAACCATATTCAGGAATGCATGATGCCCAAGAACATCATCGTCTGTACCGATGGCACGTGGAATCATCCCTCCGCCGCCGACCTGGCGTCGCAGGATTTTACCCCGGCCGATACGAACGTCTATAAGCTGTTTGCACTGTTGGCCGGAGAGGCGCAGCTGCGTTCTGCTACCTCTCGCGTCAAAACAATTCAGGGGCAGGTTGCGTTCTACGATGATGGCGTGGGCGCCGACGGCATCTGGGCGGTGCGGGTTGCGGAGGGAGCTACTGGCGCAGGTCTCGAACTCAAGCTGCGCGATTGTTATCAATTCGTGAGCGAAGCCTATGAGGCGGGTGACCGGCTGTACCTGTTGGGATTCAGCCGGGGTGCCTTCACGGCCAGGAGCCTTGGGGGGATGCTGACGCGCTGCGGGGTTCCAGCCAAATCGCGTCTCAACGGCGCCTGTGCGAGCCACGCCTTCGACGTCTACCGCCGGAATAGTGCCGCGGTGACGGCTCAATTTCGGACGGACTATCAGAGTCAGGATGTGGCAATTGAAGTGATCGGTGTGTGGGATACGGTGGGAGCGCTCGGGATCCCAATTGCGCTGTTTAGCCCGCTGGACCACCTGTTGTTCAGGTTTTATGACACCGCATTACATCCGAATGTGCGATTCGGATATCACGCGCTCGCGATTGATGAAAAACGGGAAAGTTTCACGCCGACCCTCTGGGACGTCCGCGAAGGGATCGAGCAGGTTTGGTTCGCCGGAGTGCATGCCGACATCGGTGGGGGGTACAAAGAAACCGGGCTCTCCGACCTCACGCTTGCCTGGATGCTCAGAAATCTGCAGCCCCACGGCATGCTCTTCCGCGATCTCGCCTTCACCCCGAACGGCTCACCGGCGATTCTTGGAGATCCGCTGATGACGCCGATGCACGATTCCTGTAAGCCGCCCTTTGTCACCGCAAGGCCCGCGGTTCGAGCCATTCCTCCCTCCCCGACGATCCACATCAGCGTCCAACAGCGCTGCGATAAGGCGCAGCCTCCCTATCGGCCGACAAATCTGCCACCGGAGCCGCGCGCGTATGTGGAGTGAAGACGATCAAGAGTGTGAAGAGGATGAAACTGAGTCGGCAAGCGGGGAGATCTGCGCAGTCAGCGAGGCGTGGCGGTCTTGGCTTTCGCCATCATCTTGCAGTAGGTACAGATTTCCGCAGTGGTCG
>OBID01000281.1_pt1 | contig 22271 bp, 18 predicted proteins | sample 1519781 | NCBI WGS metagenome assembly OBID01 (sample SAMEA3991478, study PRJEB22521) | metagenome | biome: anthropogenic terrestrial biome; feature: sewage plant; material: sludge | place: Sweden | collected 2012-09-26 | reverse complement strand
ATTCCCTACCCGATCCTCAAATTCTGTCCATAGATCATGATCTGGACTACTATGATATCAGTGAAGGATTATTTACGAGCTTTACAGTCCAAGACTATAATCAGATACAGGTTGAAGCCAAAGCATTGATCAAACAAAAAGCATCAGAAAGTCAGCTTCTTTCAGAGGCTGGAGTACAAGGCCAGGAATTTTTAGAGATGGTCAGGTTGATAGCCCAATCTGCAGGTTGGGAGTTGAAAGTGCGATCGCGACCACTATTAAAACAATAATCAATTGAATGGAGAAATTACTACGTATCACAAACTATATTCCTATATGCTCCTAATAAAAAATTGGCCTCTTTAGTTTGATTACCAGGAGGCCAATCGCAAATGCTTCAAGAAATAAACTTCTACTGTATCAATAATTTTTGATCCTGAGAGCTAGTTGAATTAAATGCTCTGATGATATAGGCGCCTTTGACGAGCTTAGACACATCGATGAACTGTCTTCCATCAAAATCTCCCCAGTCACTGGAATGTACTATCCTTCCATTCATGTCAAAAATATGAACATGAATTTCACCTTTCTCCGGCCATGCTATTTCAACTCTATGGTTAGCAGGATTAGGGCTGATCTTAAGATTGTCAAAAGCTTTTAATTGGATTGGATTGAGATTTGTATTTTTTGAACTGTTTGAGTTGGAATTGCTTTCGCTGCCATTGGATAATTTAAATGCAATGGGCAGATTGTACTGAACATTGACCGCTTTCCCTTTTTGTTTGCCCGGTATCCATTTTTCAGGCATAAGATTCATAGATTGAACTACCTTCAGTGCTTCTTCACCACATCCACCTCCGATCTCGCGCACGATCTTTGCATCAGATATAGAACCATCTTCATTGACTATAAAGGAAATGACCACTTTTCCTTGAACACCTTCATTTTTTGCTTCCAAAGGATATTTGACATGGGTATACAGGTATTGCAACATCTTTTCTGTGGCACATTTAATTTTTGCATCCTCTGTTGATTCTGCTTCACAGCCTGGGAATCTTGGTGCTTCTTCAACTACATTGAAGATTTCTTTAGTGGGCAATAGTTCTGAAGATTGGTTTAAGGTTGGTTCACTTGATTTTTGGTCATTTTGTAATTTGAATTGGAATGGCAGTGTATACATCTCTGACACATTTTTCCCATCCACCCTACCAGGCATCCATCTATCAGGGAGTTGATTCATGGTGTTCACAACACGGATTGCTTCATCACCTGCACCTCCGCCGATATCTTTGATTATTTTAACATTGTTGATCATACCCTCTTTGCCCACTATAAAACTGACGACCACCTTGCCCTCCAAACCTGCTTTTTTAGCTTGTTCAGGATACTTCATTTGTCCATAAAGAAATTGAAGCATTTTCATATCGGCACATTTTCGCCGAGCGGTGAGATCAGCCTCAGATTCACAACCTGGAAACATAGGCATTTCATCCACTTGTGTAAATATTTTTGACGCGGTTCCATTTTCAGCTTCACTGTTCTTTTTAGCGTTAGAATTCAATCTTATTTTGACGACCCCTTCACTATTTTTACCGTATTTAACTACATCCATTGTAGCTATATCATCTGGACTTATTTTGTCTACTGCTTCTTTGCTGGATTCGACACCATCTATCAGATACAAGGTTCTTGTTTGAATTTCGATGACGCCGTCTTTTCCAGTTTCTCCATATTTTTTTATAGCACTATCACCTTTGAGTACACTGACGGAGGTGATTTGGTTGGGGTAAACATTGTCTACTTCAGTTTTTGTGACTTTTTCGCCATTAAGGATGTATAGTGCAGCTTCAGGAATAGTGTCAGATAAGGAGCTGCTAAAATTCGAGCTCACTGGCTGATTAAGATTGCTATCCGATTTGTAAGCAAAAACGACTCCTAATAAAAGTAAAATTGGAATAATCAAAGCGTATTTCCAGGCACTCAATGGCTTGGAAGGAATTTTTATCATCATGTTGATTCTGTTTTTTAATTGTGAATAAATAAAATGATTGGCTAATGACATGTACAGGCTGCGACTGGAGTTTTCGATTAAAAGCTGGCCATAACTTTGTGTATCGGAGCTCCTGGTCACTATGGCGTCTGCGAGATATTCGTGCGTATTGCGTATGGTATTTTGATACCAGTAGACCATGGGGCTAAACCATGCGACGACGGCTACCAACCTGCTCAACAATATATCTATCGTATGCCACCCTGAGACATGACTGAGTTCGTGTTGCATCACCTTTTCCATTTCTTCATTGATAAACTGGGACTTATCACTGACGAATACATAATTTAAAAAAGAGAAAGGCAGATGGTCTATATCAGTCGTGATAAGAGTATGCTGTTTTTTATAAGTGTGTGGGTATTTGTAAATCCATTTCACCAAAAAAAATAATTCCCGGACTAATATAACCATGGAAATAGAAAAACCTATCCAGTATAATTTTTCCAACCAATACATCCATTGAAAAGAATCAGCTGGCACTACTGCTTGGGATACCTCAAACATCCTTGCACTCCCCTGAATGAATGATACCTGAGGCATGTAATCCGGAAAAAATGCTTCCCAATACCTTCTGACCAAAGGTATTCCGGCTCCTAAAAACAAGGTAGTGATCAAGTAATACCTGTTAAACCTAAAAAAAGTCTCTCTGCGCAAAAAATAATGATAGATCACCATGAATAAAAGCCAGCAAAGACTGCTTTGAAGTATGAGCGTAATCATGATCGGGCTATTTTTTATTTTTCTTAAGTGATTCCATCAATTCTGTCAATTCCTTCAGACTAAGATCATTTTCTTTGACCAGGAAAGAGACCAGGCTGTTGGCTGAGCCTCCAAAATATTCTGTAATCAAATCTTTAACAGAGACTTTGCCATATTCTTCCTTTGGTACTAAAGGGAAATATTCATGAGTACGACCATATGCTTTATGGGCTACAAACCCTTTCTTCTCTAAGATGCGTACGATCGAAGAAATGGTGCTATGCGGCGGCCTGGGATCCCCCAATTCGTCTAAAATATCACTGACCAGCACCCTGCCTTTAGCCCAGATGATTTGCATAATTTCTTCTTCTGCTTTGGTTAGTTTTTTTCGCATATCACATTATTTGAGATGAGTTTAAAAATGTATCTACTGACTTTCTTTTAATGATTCGTTCAGTTCGTTTGACAAATCAAATATAAAACGAATTTATACGATTTGCAACTAATATTTATTTTTTTTAACGTATATTTTAGTTATACAGGGTCCTGAAAATTATATTGCCCATATTTATATGTACATCTTATTGATAATTAATTAAGTAGACCGCCAGGTTGATCAGTCGATGTATTCCACTTTTCTATTAAAATAAATGCCAAAGGAAAGCTCGAGGGTCACATTTTTGATACTTTTTTCTCCGATAGAGGTTGTATTGCCTGGTCTATAGATGTCAATAATATTATCAATCTGTGGCTGGTAATATTGTTTTGTGATATCCGGCGCAATGGTAAACTCAAGAATGCCACCAGCCAAATCGCCAAAAGGAAGTTCCAGTCCACCACTCAAAGAAAAACCCAGCAGAACCTTTTTTACTGCCTGATTAAATGGATATACCGGGATAATTTTATTGATTGGATCATACCGATCCAGGTTGGTAGATAATGTGTATTCTCCCCTTAATCCCATGGTGTAATAGGTGGAGAATTTGGCTTTTGCGTACTTTCTTTTAACTCCAGCCAGCAAGGACAAGTTTCTAAAAATGAATTCATCTGTCGGTATGGTGTAGACCGTGTTATTATATTGTATCGGAAAAGAATATCGCGTAGCACTTCCCTTGAGATGGTACCCCAATTGTAAAAGCACCGAGAACGGATCCTCGTCCCTGTATGATTCTAACCAGGCAGCTGCATGATATTTAAAGAGTGGATCATTTTGAAAATAATTCCATTTTTGAAATCCAACGGTAGGCCCCAACTTCAAACCATAGCGTGTTGTATTCTGTGCCTGAGAGACAAATCCTATGAGGAGCAAGGCACTCAGCAGTATCATTTTTTTGATCATCGTCGAAAATTAATTTTTTTTTCGCAGTATTGCTCTATATCTGCGACAGCATGCATTAATAAATCCTGGTTATTGTCCAAATGGAATCTCTGGCATTGATCTACCCTCTCCTTGACATGCTCCCAATCTTCTTTTTCAATATCCCATATCACTGCCATGTCCAGATCCACCAGCCTCCTGGCCAGGTACCATTGTTCAGTCTGGCCTGGAGTGGGGACCAAAATTAATTTTTTAGACCATGCCGCCAAATCCATCAGTGTGCTATACCCGGCCCGGCAGATTATATATTGAGCTACACTGATATATCCGGTTAGGGTAGATTGGTTGACAAAAGATTGATATCCATTAGATTGGGCGGCCAAATCAGGTCTGCCTCCAACCATCATAAGCTTATCTGCCAGTCTAAGCGAGACTCTCAAGGAATGTTCAAATCTGGTCCTCATGGGTTCCGGCCCAGAGACTACAGCCAAAATATCGCACTGATATTGAGTAGGACTTTCTGCTTCAGATGGAATAATTTTGGTCAAAAATCCAATCTTTCTTTCCTGGATGGATGAGGTTAGATTACCAAGGTTTCCACTGAGTCCTCCATTGACTTCGATGTCAGGTATCCAAATACGATCAAACCGGGACATCCAATTTTTCATGACCAGCTGCACCACCTTCCCTAAGATCTTCCATGGTAAAATGGGTTTTGCCTGATGTATAAGTAAGACAGACGCTACCCCCTTTAACCTACAAGCAGGTCTCGAGTCTGAAAGGATAAGGTCAAATCCGAATTCTTTTTGTAGCTCTTTCAATCGAATCTTATCCTTGACCATCCACTTAAAAACGTAAAACGACTGCGTAAATAATTTATACCAAAATAATCTACCATATCTAATTTCCAAGGGAGCAAGGCGGTGAGCTGGAAGTTGAGGATGATGTAATCGCAGAAAATCAAAGGCCAAACCATCGCTTGCCACATGCACTTCATGGCCCCGATCAACAAAATAATCTATGATCGATCTGCATCGGGCCGCATGACCTAATCCCCAATGCAAAGGACAAATAAGTATTCGAAGTGACATGGTTGAGGTATGCGTGAGCATGGTACCCTACATGCCTAAACTTAAACAATATTTTGAAGATCTCGTGGACCTTTTACCTCTAAGAAGAATGCAATCCACAGAAATGGTGACTTTGCCCATTAATTCATACGGATTTCATCCTGATTACTATCAAATAATTTAAAGTCAGTCAAGGCAATATTCTCATTAACCCGGATATTGATCCATCTTTTGTATTTCCACCAAAGTTGCCATTGTTTGCTCCAAAGCCCTTTGGTAAAATAGGAGGCTAAAAAAGGATGCAATTCTACCGTAAACCTTGTATCTGTCCTGTGTTTGATCAAAAAATCCAGGTCACGCTCGATCTCATCAGTCACCAGGATAGATGGTCTGATATGACCGGTGCCTCCACAAGACGGACAAGTTTCGTTGATATTGATATTGACTGCAGGTTTTACCCGCTCCCGGGTGATCTGCATCAGTCCAAATTTACTGAGCGGCAGAATACTGTGTTGTGCGCGATCAGGTGCCATAAAATCTTTCATCATTTTGTACAGATGATTTTTATGTTCCTGGCTTTTCATATCGATAAAATCGATGATGATCAATCCTCCAATATCTCTGAGTCTGAGCTGTCGCGCGATCTCCATGGCTGCTTCCAGGTTGACCGATAAAGCAGCAGATTGCTGATCAGTCTTTTGCATCTTTGGACCACTATTGACATCGATCACATGCATCGCTTCAGTATGATCTATGACCAGGTAAGCACCGCTAGGCATGGTCGCTGTCTTACCAAAAGAAGACTTGATCTGTCGGGATACCCCCAGTTGATCCATAATAGGTTTGTCCCCTTTAAAATATTGGACTATTTTAGTTTGTTCTGGTGCTATACTTTGAAGTAATGATTTGATGCTTTGGTATAGATCCCTGTCATTAGTCACTATTTTATTAAAAGAGGCATTCAACAAATCTCGAAGCATCGAGGAGGTTTTGTCCAACTCACTCAATAATTTAAGTGGTGCCCGTCCTTTATACAATTGTTTATGTATGGTGTCCCATTTCTCAGTGAGTTCAGTGATTTCTTCGTGAAGATCAGCTACTTTTTTGCCGGCAGCAGCCGTTCTGACGATTACACCAAAGTTTTTAGGTTTGATCGACTCCACTAGGATCTGAAGCCTCTTTCTTTCATCCTGATCTTCTATTTTTTTCGAGACAGCTACCTGGTCAGTAAATGGTGTTAGTACCATAAATCTGCCAGGAATGGTAATTTCTCCTGACAACCTGGGACCTTTGGTAGAAATGGGCTCTTTGAGTATTTGAACCAGGATGTTTTGTTTTTTGGCAAGGACCTGGTTGACTTTGCCATGTTTATTGATCTCAGGCTCCACCATAAACTGGTCGAGCATATGTGAAGTTAATTTGCCTTGTATAGACTTTTCAGTAAATGACAAAAACGAATTAAGTCCTGGTCCAAGATCGGTATAATGCAAAAAAGCATCTTTAGAGTGACCAATATCTACAAACGCAGCATTGAGTCCAGGCATAAGCTTGGTGACACTCCCTAAAAACACATCACCTACTTGAAAATTTTCATCGGATACCTGGTGATGTAACTCAACCAATTTTCCGTTTTCAAGTAAAGCGATTTCTACATCCTTAGGAGTAGAATTGATAATGAGTTCGCGCTCCATAAATTATAAATAATTAAGGACCAGATTGAATGGATATCCCCAGAATAAGATTTCCGGGAAAAGATGGGTATAAAAAAGGAGCGAATAATTAAATACATTAATGATCAAAGATCATCTTCATACCCATTCAACCTGGATTACACTATCTCAGTTTCTTTTTATGTCTATTCTTACGAAGTCTCTTTTTTCGTTTGTGGGTGGCCATTTTATGGCGTTTTCTTTTTTTACCGCAAGGCATTTTAAATTAATTTGATTAAATGATTAAAATATTTTTAAATATCATAAATCTAAATGGCGTGAGCCAAATAGATTGTTTTTACTTTATTTTTCAACACATTTTTTTGACCAGTTCTCAAAAGCTAGTTGATCACCAATATGCTCTTACAAATCCAGGATCTAGTTTGATCAGAGCCTGCAATCTTTCTTTAGCCCGATCCCATTGGTTAGTCTGAATAGACAACCTGGCTAAATGATAGATTACTAAGGTATTGTCTGGATAAGTCTCGTTCAATCTTCTCAATTCCAATATGCCGTTCATAGGGCTACCTTCAGAAGGAAATTCCACATTGATGAGTGCTTGATTGAGCTGGAGTGAAACATTGTCTGGATCAAGCGCAATGGCCTGAGAAAAACCGTGTTTGGCTTTTTCTACCCATTTTGTTAAATCACCCGGATCAACTTCTGGTTGTTTGGCGGCAATTATAAAATTGGTTGCTGCCAAAGCCCATCGATCAGAAGTTGGAAATTTTTCTGCTATCAGATAAGCATATTCTGCAGACATACTCACTCTTCCTTGATTATACCAAAATCCTGAAAGTTGCTCCAACAAAGTACGCTGTATACTGTCATCAGTGGCTTGCGCGATCTGTTGTTCCAACAAGTCTACATATTGATGATTACTTTCTGATAGAGAATCCTTCCATTTTGATAGATCGGTGTCAAATGTTGTGTCAAAACTATTAGTGGTCCCTGACTTTTCAGGAAACCTTATTTCTGGAGAAATCTTACTAAACCCAAAATAAAGTAGAAAAAACGAAGCTATTGAAATCAATAAAAGTATCAGCGGTGATTTCATTCTTCCTCATCATTGTCAGGCAATTGTGTGACTTTGTTTTTCACCTGCTCTACAAATACTTTAGCTGGTTTGAAAGAAGGAATAAAATGCTCTGGAATCTCAATAGCCACATTCTTTTTAATGTGCCTACCAATTTTTTTAGCTCTTTTCTTGATGATAAAAGATCCAAATCCTCGGATATACACGTTTTCACCTTCGGCGAGTGTGCCTTTCACTTCTTTAAAAAACATTTCTAAACTCACAAGTACATCTACCTTAGGCACTCCTGTCTTTTCGGAAATCATTGCAACGAGATCAGCTTTTCTCATTAGTTACTGGTTTTTAATTAATTATAATGTATTACTGCCTTTCTTTTCCGGCAGGGTGCAAATTTCAAGTTTTATTTTGAAACAAAGAAATTTTTTATAAAATATTTATTTTCTGATAGTTATATTAAGATTTTTGGTTTTTCCAATCAATCGGTTGCTTTTTGTATATACAGACTGTCAGTATCATATATAATCAGGAAAATATCATTGCTTTACTATATAAATATAACTAATTATTGCAATGTATATATAATTAATAGTGAGATACTTAACAGGTTATTTGCGTATATCTATGGCTGCCAGAAGCTCAGGCCTATGATTTAATCAATAATTAACTGAAGCTATTTAGGGCCAACCATATCTTCAGGTTTGACCCACTGATCAAATTGAACGCTGGTCACGTAACCCAGCGAAATGGCAGCTTCTTTGAGCGTAATATGCTCTTTATGGGCTTTCTTGGCTATCTCTGCAGCTTTATCGTATCCAATTTTTGTATTTAAAGCTGTAACCAGCATTAGCGAGTTGTCCAGATTATGCTTGATCCTGGCATAGTTGGGCTCCAACCCCATAATACAATGTTCATTAAAGCTGACACAAGCATCTCCGATCAATCTGGCTGAGATTAAAAAATTATATATTATGACAGGTTTAAACACATTGAGCTCGAAATGACCATTCATGCCGCCTATATTGATGGTGACATCGTTGCCAATCACTTGAGCCATAGCCATCGTCATGGCTTCAGATTGGGTTGGATTCACTTTGCCCGGCATGATGGAAGATCCGGGTTCATTGTCAGGGATGGTAATCTCTCCGATGCCACTGCGTGGCCCTGACGCTAATAATCTAATATCGCTTGCTATCTTAAATAAGGATACAGCTGTAGTCTTTAAAGCCCCATGTGCTTCTACCAATGCATCATGGGTAGCCAGTGATTCAAATTTATTTGGAGCCGTGATAAAGGGATAGCCGGTTAATTTGGCAATTTCCTTTGCGACTTTGACGGCGTACCCCTTCGGCGCATTGAGTCCGGTACCCACAGCGGTTCCTCCCAAAGCTAATTGGGCGAGATGTGTCAAGCTGTTCTTAATAGTTAAAATGCTTTGATCTATCATGGCTACATATCCGCTGAGCTCCTGGCCCAAGGTAAGGGGGGTAGCATCCATCAGGTGTGTACGACCAATTTTGACTACTTTCATATAAGCCCTTGACTTTTTCTTAAAAGTATCACGAAGATCTAAAAGGCCTGGCAAAGTCCATTCCATGAGCGCGCTATAAGCCGCAATGTGCATCGCAGTGGGAAAAGTATCATTACTGGATTGTGATTTATTGACATCATCATTGGGGTGCAATATTTTCTTAGCATCTGTCAATGACCCGCCGGACAATACATGGCCCCGATTGGCTATCACTTCGTTGACATTCATATTGGATTGGGTACCAGACCCAGTCTGCCAGACCACCAAAGGAAACTGATCATCGAGTTTGCCTTCCAAAATCTCATCGCACACTTCTGCAATCAACCTTGCTTTATTTTTATCTAAAATTTTCAAACCCAGATTGGTAAAAGCTGCTGCTTTTTTTAATATAGCGAACGCCCTTATTACTTCAATCGGCATTCTTTGACCACCGATTTTAAAATTTTGACTGGACCGTTGTGTTTGAGCTGCCCAGTAGGCTTCTGCAGGCACATCTATGAATCCCATAGAGTCTTTTTCTTTGCGTATAGACATAATCTTAATATTTGCCACAAAGGTAATAAACCATAGTAGGGCAAATACAGGATATTTTCAGTAGACTTGATGATTGATATCATAGTAAAGATTCCATGTCTCGATGATTCATACGATTAATTTTTTGACTTATCGATTCAAGCAGTTAACTTCGCAGATGTTTAATCAGATCAAATCAATTATTTAAACATAAATACTATTATGGCTTTTACACTTCCAGATTTACCTTATGCCTTTGATGCACTCACACCACATATTGATACCAGAACGATGGAGATCCACCATGGAAAACATCATCAGGCATATGTGACCAATCTCAACAATGCAGTAGAAAATACTATATGGGCTGATAAGTCATTGGAGGAAATCATGGCCAATATCTCCACGTTGAGCCCAGCTATAAGAAATAATGGGGGTGGGCATTATAACCATTCCTTGTTTTGGCAGATCATGGGCCCAGGTAAAGGCGGAGTACCTACCGGTATCATCGGCGATGCAATCAATGGCACTTTCGGATCGTTCGATTCATTTAAAGAAGCACTAAGCAAAGCCGGAATGACTAGATTCGGCAGTGGTTGGGCCTGGTTATCAAAGGATAGTGAGGGTAAGCTTTTTATCTCCTCTACTCCTAATCAGGACAATCCTCTTATGGACATTGCTGAGCAAAAAGGCACCCCTATTCTTGGCGTAGATGTATGGGAACATGCTTATTATCTGCATTATCAAAACCGAAGAGCTGACTATTTGGCTGCATTCTTTAATGTCGTAGATTGGGATGCGGTGGCAGCCAGACTATAATCCGACACTACATTTTTGCATACCATTTTCTGATGACATCCTCTGCAGGTTTGCCCTGTGGGCTATGATCTTTTTCCAAACCATGTCGCATATTTTTGGGATCTGAATACCATTTCCATACAAAACCACCTTGCCAAAAATCTCTTTTAGAGCAACATTCGAGTAAAGCATTAAGGCAATTGGCTTGAGCTTGAGGATTGTAATCTAGTGATTTTAATTTTGACTCCAACTCCCAGGTCTTTCCCCCACTTCCATCGACGCTAAGGTAGCCATACTCAGTAAAAAGTATAGGTTTGTGATACTTTTTTGAAAACTTTCCCAGCTCATTTAACAATGGATCCCAAGCTCTCGTGAGAGATTGCTCTGTTGGATTCTTTTCCTCGCACAATGGGAAATATGCATTGACCCCAATATAGTCTAATCGACTCCAGAAGCTTACTTTTTCGTATTCATCCCAATTAGCAGCATAAGTCACTTTTCCTTTGTAAACTGATCTAACTTTAGTGATTAAGTTTTGCCAAAATTGAGGTCTTGCAGTAATACTTCCTTTGATTTCCGTCCCAATACATATCATTTCTACCCCCATCTCTTCAGAAAGGGCAGCAAATGGCAAAATATAATCTTCATAAGAGTCTTCCCACTTTTCCCAATCTTTTGCTGTGGCAAATTGAAGATTGCCGATCCAATCCTTGCCTACCCAGATCTGTGGCTTCAGCATTACTTTAATATGATTTGATTGAGCCTGGCATATAGTTTCTTCAATGCCATGTCTTCCTTCGCCCCACCACCGCTTGTCACTTTCTTGATGATCATAGTGGACTACAGGCTCACCAGCTCTGCAAAAAGCATAAGGGATGACTGCGATCCAACTGGAGTTAACATTTAATACATCCACAAATGGGTTAGAGTCAAATGGTCGCGAAGGTGCTACAAAACTGAGTCCTTTAATCCTCTCCATAATGGGCGACTGAGCACCGGGTCGCTGGCATTGAGCACTGAGCATTAAAAAGCAGATAGAAAAGCTAATTAGCGGTCTCATTGATATCCAAAAGGCAGGTTAAAATATTATACACAAGGTAAAAACTGCTCAATCCTCCATAGACAAGCAGCACGTAAATATAACCGAAAAATAAATGAGAAGGCTGTAGGGGAAGGGCTCGAACCTTCACGGAGAGCTTAGCACGAGTACATTGCCTGGTGGTCAACCCCAGTCTGTCCACAAACAGGGACAGGCCTTATACTCAGTTTGTCGCTTGACTCCACCCCCGAGACAAGAGGGCATGTCTGCCAATTTCATCACCTCACAGTATGTCAAAAAAATTAATCTATAGAAGATCAATTATAAAGCAAAGATAATAAATGTCCAGTATTGTTGAACAATATTATTAAATATACAAAAATATTTATACGATATTCAATTATTTAAACATTTTTTTGAATAATATTCAAAATATCTGATTATTCAATAAAGTTTTTTATTGATTATGCAGTCTACTATTTCATCTAAGACAAGGAGTTAAAAAAAAGAGTTTTATTTTAAATGAAAACCAAGCTCAAAGTTCAATGGTGATACCTTCTCGCGCTAATTCGCAAACAAATTCGCAGAGATGATCGTCCATAAGCTGAGCATAAATCTCATCCAATTGCTCGTCAGTATGACCAGGATCATGATGAGCCAAAATCAAGTGTTTGGCTTGAGAGGCTCTTGCAAAGAGTACAGCATCAGCCATAGATGAATGTCCCCAACCTATTCTCGTCAGGTACTCATGAGCTGTATACTGACCATCATGATACAGCAGATCAGCTTGATCCGCAAGATCGAACCCTGATATCCAATTGGAAGATTTCAACATGCCTTCAGGCCCCAAAGCTGGTTCATGGTCGGGTATATAGGTAAAAACTTTATTTCCTTCTTTGATTCGGTAGCCAACTGTTGGACCGGGGTGGATCACATACCTCGCATGAATGTCTAAGGCTCCAATGCTAAAGTGACTATTATTAATGGCATGCAAATGTAATTTGCAAGGCAGATCACGGAGCAAAACCGGAAATAGAGGTGGCGATAGGTATCTATTGAGCCTAAAATGCAGTTCATCATAGTCAGCGGCTGGTCCCCAAATATGTATTTCGAGATTTGGATTGAACAGAGATTTGAAAAAACCTAATCCTTGAAGATGGTCGAGGTGATAATGGGTCAGTAAGATGTCAATACGATTGTCAATCATCGGATCTGCAAAAGATACATTTTGCATACCTGACCCCCCGTCCAACACCAGATTATAATCAGCTCCGGTCAAGGTCAGACAAGAGGTATTACCTCCATATTTATTAGTATCAGCACCTGAAGTGGGTATGGAGCCACGTACTCCCCAAAATTTTATTTTCATACGGGATCGGCTTTCCAAAAAATTGCAACTGCACCTAAAAATTTTTTTTCCCTTCCAATAATAGGATAAGAGGTCACAGATATCCTTTTAGAGGCACCGGCCAGACTCTCAATCCAGAAAGATTTATGATTGGGCAATAATTCTTTTAAAGTTTTGACTAAGGGCAGTTCATCCGGAGAAAGACTAATGCCTTGTTCGTCCAACGGCTTGAATATGTTAGCCCAGACTTCTACAGGCATTTCTCCAGTATCTTCAAATCGCTTTCCCAAAATGTCTTCAGCAGGTTCATTGTAAAATATCAGGTTGCCAAAAGTGTCAGTGATAAAAACTGGTATGCTGAGGCATTCAGCTAACTGACGATTAAGGATGATCTCTATATCGTATCCGGGCATAGTTGGGGGTTCGAAATTAAGAATATTTAATTAAATGTATAACTATTTGCCTAATGATACAACTATGGTTTGAAAATAGTCACGTATATATTCTACTTTTTAAATTGCAGACGAACTTTACTACATTTATACACTATTGTCAAACCTGGAATCATGGAAAAGCTTAGAGCTGACTTTATCCTTTTATACTTGATTATTATATTATTGTCGTCCTGTAAGCATGAACCCAAAAATGATTTGAGTGGCTTTGTGCTGGAATCGGGCTTTAATATTACAAAAGTAGCATCGGAGCCCTTGATAAAAGATCCGGTGGATCTTGAATTTGGCACACATGGAGAAGCCTATGTATTAGAAATGCCTGGTTATCCTTTTGAGGATGTTTTCAGTAAAGTCATCTTACTCAAAGATCGTGATAAGGATGGCATATTTGATGATTCAAAAGTGTTTGCAGAAAACCTTCAATTGGGCTCATCCATACTTTTATTTCGAAAAGGCCTGTTGGTTGCTGCCCCTCCCTATTTGTTGTACATTGAGGATAAGAATGGAGACGAAATATCAGATCATGTAGATACACTGATGTCGGGATTTTCTACCGGTAACCTCCAACACAACTATAATGGGCTGACATATGGTCTGGATGGATGGATATATGCTGTTAATGGCGGCAATTCCGGGCAACCCTTTTGGTGGGGAGATACCACCTCAAGGATAGATCTAAGGGGACAGGACTTTAGATTTAATCTCAATTCAAAAAAACTTGAACGAATCGGGAGATCCTCAGGAGGTTTTGGATTGGCCATGGACGAATGGGATCATCCCTTTGAGACACATAACTTGAATCATATATCCAACCTGGTTTATTCTGGCAGATATCAATCGAACCTAAAAACAACTATCGGACATTCGCTTTTAAATATCTCAGACCATGAAGAAAATGGACTTGCCCGCATATATCCCATTGGAGAACAAGAATCCAGAGTAAATCACCCCGAACAATCCGGCTATTTCTCCGGGTCATGTGGTATCACCTACTATAATAATGGGAGACTTGGGCCAGATCTTCAGCATACAGTCTGGGTGGCTGATGTAGTACTCAATCTAATACATATAGATAAAATAAGTAGTAATGGCGCTGCGCTGCGCGCCAGTAGATTATTAGATCATCGGGATTTCCTGGCTAGTAGTGATCGATCATTCAGACCAGTCAATATGTCGGCTGGTCCTGATGGAGCCATGTATATAGTGGATATGCATCGAAAGGTGATCGAACATCCTGAGTGGATACCTGATGAAATAGAAAACACCCTTGACATGAATGAGGGCAAAGAGAAAGGCAGAATTTATAAAATCACTTTGCAATCAGGAGAACCTTCGATTTTTGACTATTCAAAGTTAGATTCGTTCGACGGACGCCTCGCTTGTCTTGGAGATGATAACCAATGGGTAAGAAAGACAGCCCATCGTTTGATTCTGGAGCACAATCCAGATGATCTGCAAATAATTAAATTGAAGGAGCTTACGCTGCGGGGCAATGAGATGTCCAGGCTCCATGCCCTCTGGATATTAAATAGCCTCCGAAAAGTCAGTGATCAAGAACTCCTCAACGGATTAAAAGATCCAAGCTCAGGTATTCGGGAACAATCACTTTTGATGGTCGAGAACAGATTAGATTCGAATGACATGATCTTAAACGCTTGTATACAATTATTGACCGATGAAAATCAAAGAACCAGAATGCAGGCAGCTTTAAGCACCAGTGTTATAAATCAAAAGACTTTTAATATGCATCGCCAAGATATTTTATCTGCTATCTTCGCTGCAGTCCACCTGCCTATGGATGAATGGAATACTTCAGCGCTATCCCTGGCATCCAAATTCTCCCCGGTAGCTCTGTTTGACCAAGTCATTACACTACCGAATTCTAAGAATAAAAACAAATTATTAATCACTTTAGCTCTACTTGCTTCGGCATCAGACCAGGATATGACATCATTAATGCAATCGCTCTCCAGTACGAAGATCAGCGATCAAATAAAAAGCGAAATTATTCTTAATCTTTCACTTAAACCAAATGGGCAAAGCACTTCTGATCAGCTCAAAAAATCGATCCAAACTTTAGAGCTTTCCAAGGACAAACAGCTCATTGGTGCACTCGCTCAGCTAAGAAATAAAATGGGCTGGCCAATGTCCAATAAATTCCGGCTATTCAGCGAAGAAGCTTTACATCGGGTCTTACTCCAAAATATACCCGATTCTGAGCGGTTGGAATATTTAAACCTCCTTGATTTGGCGCCTTTTGATCTTAAATCCTCTGTTCTGTTTGCCTGCCTACAAAACAATCAGCCAGTCTCCCTGCAACAAGCGGCCTTACAACAGTTGTCCAAAGTCAGTGATGTAAAAGTGGGGTTTGAATTGATTCGTGCTTGGGCAACTTTGAGTCCTCAAACAAGGAGATCAGCCAGTGATATTTTATTGTACAAACAGATCCATCATCCCGCATTGCTGGATGGCCTGGAAAAGGGAACCATAAATATAGGTGAGATGAATTTTGATCTGGAGCGTCGTAGACGATTACTTTGGTGGACGGATGATGAGAATATCAAAAAAAGAGCTCAGGCTCTATTTTCGGATGCAGGCGTCACTACCAGACAAGAGGCTATAGATAAAATGTACGGTGCAATAAAATTGCAAGGTAGTGTAGATAAGGGTGCCAGGATATTTGAAGGATTGTGTAGTCAATGTCACCAATACGGCAGTGTCGGGCAAAAAGTAGGCCCTGTCCTGACTGAAATCAATAGAAAAAGTAAAGAGACCCTGTTGCATGACATACTCGATCCTAATGCAGCCACGGACCCTAAGTATATCAGCCATCAAATCGAAACCTTGGAGGGCGAGATACATATTGGTATTATCGATGCTGAATCTGACCTTTCGATTACCATCAAAAAAATGGGTGGGACCACATTGGTGTTGAATAAAAAAGATATCAAAAGCCTTACCGCGCTAGGCAAATCTCTGATGATGGAGGGCCTGGAAGGAAATATGACCGTACAAGACATGGCGGACTTGCTGGCATACTTACAATCCAATAAGTAATCATATTCCGGATAATTAAAATAGAAGCCTCACATTGTTCCCAGATCTCTTATTAAATTGTTCTGATGATGACCTGCATGAAATACCGTAAAATAAAACATCTCCCGCATAGTGATCTTGCCTACTAATGGGTGTGGTATAAGGTATCGGTCGATTTCAGCTTCGCTAAACAGTTCCATAGATGAAATTAATTGCTTTAGCCTGGCATTAAATTCGTCGAATAGACCATACCTTTCATTATAGCTGATAGGTTCAGGCACAAATGTCTGTGGAGCCCGGACTCCCGGCGCCAAAGCACTTTTATAGATACTGGTTATTTTCTCGTAGGATCTGCTCCCATTTATTGCCTCACCAAACTTTTTTGATAGAAATCTATCCTTATCACTGAATATGTTAGCCAAAGGGGTATTGCTGAGTTCGATATGTTTAAGATGTTGCAATGCTGACCACTTACCTGGCATGGAAAACACGCACTGTTCCTCGGTCAAGTTCTTCACTGACTGTAGCAGTGAATCATGTGAAGCCAATATCAATTCAACAATTTTTTGTTTATCCATTTTTTTCAATTTTTAGTTGTAGGAAGGAAGGCACTCTTTTCAAGTTTTAGCCGGAACAACTTGGATTGATTAGTGTCTGGATAGCAGATGCAATGATATGGTGTAAGGTCAAAATCATCTTATTAAAGAAGTGTTCTCTGTGTTCTACCATTTTATTGATCGTCCAAAAATAAGCGATTCAGTTAGTTTTGAAGATTGATTTATTTTAATTTAGCGTCAAAAATATAATAACGCATGAACATGTATTTTCAAGAAATTGCATCTTACAATATATGGGCCAACCAAACCGTGACTGAATGGCTTCGTGCTCTACCAGAAGAACAGTGGAATCAACCCATCACTTCCAGTTTTGGCTCTATCGCCTCGACTGCGTTGCATATAGTTGGAGCGGAGACAATCTGGTTAGACCGGTTACTGGAAAAGGAAAACCCCGTCTGGCTGCCTGGTGTATTCCGGGGAAGCCGAACAGCACTGCTAATGCTTTGGGCAGAGAGTTCTGAAAATTTAAAGTCCTTTGTAGATCAATTCGATTCTTTAGAAATGGACCGAACACTTTCTTTCAAAAGAATCAATGGGGATCCGGTCATCATGAAACATTACCACATCTTCGCTCACGTATTTAACCACTCTACCTATCACAGAGGACAGCTTGTTACCATGCTTAGGCAGGTTGGATATGAAGGAATAAGCAGTACGGATATGCTCCATTTTTTCAGGGAAAAAGTATGATGTATCTTCTATTTTAAAGTTTAAATTTCATCTTCAAGATCTGTGTCCGCTGCTTGCAAAGTTTTAAAGTCTATAAGCATGAATTGATGTGTCAAATTTTTTTTCAAAAATTTCGTTTGAAAAAATATACAATAGAAAACTTGCAGAATTACATAAAGTGCTTAACTTCGTAGAGTATTCATTAATAAGTATTGAATAAAAAAATATTTTGGAGATTGAAACATCAAAAGGCAAAAATGAATCTCCACTAAAAGCTCCTACTGCAGGAGCTTTTTTTTTGCCTTCATAGTTTTACGTTTTAATATATCAACGGTTGAGTAATCCATTGATTGATGTGTTTTCGTAGACACATTTCAAGACTTTGTACTTAAGATTTTTTGACAATTTAAGGTCCTGTCCATTGAGCGTATACTGCAGTTTAAATGAGGTACTTTCCTGATGCGTAGCATCCACTACCAGTTGAACACTACCTGGTAAGATAGCAACCTCAAATTCACTCATTACATCGGCGATTAACTTCTCAAGATCCCTAAATGGAATTTTCATTTTATTGTTCACCTCAAAATGTATTGTATTTATATCTTGATCAAGTGTCGTATGATTGATGAGGTCTTGGGTGAAAATAGAACTATTAGGCACATAGATGAGCACATCGTCATCATCCTGCAAAGTAATCATAGTAAGCGAAAAATCCTTTACTTCTCCTGTATACTTACCGATTTTTACATAATTTCCAATTTTTATTTTATCAGAAAACCCTAAGATCATACCGGTGATAATGTTAGAAATATAATCTTTCATGATGATAGCGATGGCAGCTGAAATCAGGGTCAATCCAGTAAAAAAGTCCTTTGGTTTGAGATTCAGCAAGTGAAGCAAAAAGTAAAAAGCCACTCCACTAATCACCAAAAAATAAATATTCTCTATTCCTACAGTGACATTGTCAGTTTTATTAAAAGCTATTTTTTTCCGTTTTCGATAGAAATAAAGCAACAAATCTTTTCCCAGTTGAGTCAATAGAAAGAATAACGAAAAGCCTACAATACTAGCTATAAAATGAAGCGGTATGAAGGAGTTTTTAAAAATCGTCTGTAGATTTTCATTGAGGATGATGAGTATTGCTATACCAATCACTTTTAGTAGCCTAAAGAATACATTCATATTTACCTGATAGAAAGATGCAAAATTACACAAGGTTTTGAAGGGTTTTCCGTTAATTTGACCTTGAATCTTTTAAAAATGAACTTACATTTCTTTAATTCATCTATTTACCAGGCTCGAAGAGCTGAATTAGCCAACCTGATTGGAGATGGGCTGATCCTATTTGTTGCCAATGAAGAAAGTGGTATAAACTACCGAGACAACACCTACCCCTTTCGTCAAGATAGTAATGTGTTGTACTATAGCGGCATTGACAGGGCCGGCATCTCCATTTTGATCGACGCCGAGGAAGGCCAAAGCTATCTGATGGGTGATGAAGCCAGTATGGATGATGTTGTTTGGACTGGACCTGTGCCTTCTCTTCAGGAACTAGCCATGTGGTCGGGTATTGAAAATATAATCACTCAGGCTCAAGGCGAGAACCTTATTAAGAAAACGGTGACTAAAGGATTAAGAGTGCATTATCTTCCGGTATATCGAGGGGATCATTCTTTCAAATTGGGATCTTTGCTGGGCAAGACTCCTGAATCTATAGCGTCAGATTACAGTATACCATTAGCCAAAGCTGTAGTCCAACAACGGGAGATTAAGTCAAATGTAGAAATCACCCAATTAGAACAAGCCATAGAGGTATCCGGTCAGATGCATCGTATAATGATGACTAAGACCAAAGCAGGTATGCAGGAGTCTGAAGTTATGGCAGCTGTCCGATCACACTGCCTGGCGGCTAATCTTGATATCCCCTATTCTATCATTCTCTCGGTCGATGGTCAAACCTTACACAATCATTCATATCACAATGTTATGAAGCCAGGGCAGCTTTTATTGGGTGACTTCGGTTCTGACTCACACATGCATTACGCTGGGGATATCACTAGAACCATTCCTGTAGCTGCCACCTTTTCGAGCTTTCAAAAAGACATTTATAACATTGTACTAGATACCCTGAACAAGGCCATTCAAGCTGTCAAAGCCGGTACAAAATACCTCGACATCCACCTTGCAGCTGCTAAGAATATTGCCCAATCAATGACTCAACTCGGGTTCTTATCAGGGGACTCTGATGACCTGGTCGCCTTGGGAGCGCATGCCCTATTTTTTCCGCACGGATTAGGCCATGCGCTTGGTTTGGATGTACATGATATGGAATCCATTGGTGAAGAGTATACAGGCTATACCCCAGATATGACCAGAAGCAACCAATTTGGGTTGCGTTCCCTTCGACTGGCAAAATCCTTACGTTCGGGGATGGTGCTGACAGTAGAGCCCGGCATATATTTCATTCCGGAGCTCATCAGTCAGTGGAAAGCACAGGGGAAGTTTAAAGACCATATTCAATATGATAAAATCGAACGCATGCTGCCTTTTGGCGGCATCAGGATTGAAGACAATGTGCTTGTTGAGGATCAAGGCAGTAAAATACTGGGGCCACCCATACCAAAAGAAATCAAGGATGTAGAAGAATTGAGGCAACAAGCCTACCTTTAAACCCGGGATCCGCACCATTGTAGTCTCATGAAATTTTTTTTATCCGAATATCGCCACGATTATTCCTCTTACACTTTTGGTTATACCATTTATGCAATCTGCGAGTCTAGAAGTGATTTAGAATTTATTTACTCCAATGGTTTCCTACCCTATACCGGCAATCTGGAGATCAGAGCAGATATCTTTTACAAATCAAGAGGTATTCGCATAGTACTTGACCACTTTTCCGATACCAGCGAAAATCGTAGAGTTCAGCGAAAAATAGCTTCTTTCAATATTAAAGAGTCGGTCATTCCCATAGAATCTTTTGATCAGTGGGATGAGTTTTTTGATTTCGCCAAAAAATATAGCAACGTACGCATCGGGGATCATAAGATGCCATTAGAGCGTATAAAATATATCTGCTCTAGAAAATATTTGACTCATATCATTCAGTTTAACCAAGATGACAAAGTCATAGGATATATCCTGGTAGTGATTTCTGATTCTTTTATGCACTTTTGGTTTTCATTCTATGATACCACCTTTTTAGAACAAAATATTCCATTAGGTAAATGGTTGATGTGGAAATGTATACATATCGCCAAGGCAATGGATAAAAGCTATATTTATCTGGGCAATGGATATCAAAAATCTTCCCTGTATAAAACAAGAGATTTTAAAGGGGTAGAATATTATAATGGCAACTCCTGGAGCAGTGATCTTGAAAAATTTCAATTTTTAGTCTCCCAGGATGAAGCACTAAGACCCCTGGACGAGTTCAAATTAAATGGGGACTGGAATCAGCAGATTGAATCATTGTTATAAATGCTAACTGGATCCAATAGTAATCCAATGCTTCACCATCAAACTCATCTGAAGGGTACGCCTTTCACCTTCGTCTGCACCTTACATAAATAACGATCAGCCGTAATATAAAGCACTGTGCCATCTTCTCCCCAACCACAGTTGGCAGTAGCTTGCCCTGTCTCTATCCTGGCCAGCAATTCGCCTTTAGGTGATATTAATAACACTCCCCCAGGGCCTGTACCCCAGATATTGCCATGATCGTCCACTTTGATTCCATCCGGCAATCCCAACAAACCTGATTTCGCCATTGATGTCACATCTAGTAACAAACTGCCTTTGCCCACGACGCCGGTAGACAATACCGGATATTTCATGTAAATAGCTTTGTCCGGATCTGATTGAGCAACATAAAGAGTCTTTTCATCAGGGGATAATGCCAGACCATTAGGGCGGGTCAGATCTTTAATGATCAATGTTGTTTTGCCGTTGGCATACATATACACTCCAAACACACCTGTTTCCTTCCCGGGATCGTTTTCTTTGCCTGGCATACCATAGGGTGGATCTGTGAAATAGATCCTGCCTTTTGAATCTACGATCACATCATTGGGAGAGTTAAATCGTTTTCCGCCATCATTGTCAGTAACTGTTTTTTTGCCTCCAGGTCGTCCCAGTGGCATGATAGATATTCTCCGATCACCATGCTCACACGACAATAGGTTTCCTTTGAGATCCCGGGTGAGACCATTGCTCCCTGGTTCGTTGCCGTACACCCCTACTCCAGTGTATCCTGATGGTTTTACATAAGGTAGTGCCCCTTCACCATTGTTTCTCCAGATATACACAGTATTGCGTGGAACATCACTAAACAATATGGCTTGTTCCTCTTTCCACCAAACAGGCCCCTCTGCCCAATCAAATCCATCGGCCAATACCTCGATGTCAGCATTA
>OBID01000279.1_pt1 | contig 22321 bp, 16 predicted proteins | sample 1519781 | NCBI WGS metagenome assembly OBID01 (sample SAMEA3991478, study PRJEB22521) | metagenome | biome: anthropogenic terrestrial biome; feature: sewage plant; material: sludge | place: Sweden | collected 2012-09-26 | reverse complement strand
AGCACCGAAGGCGTGGAGCCGACAAGCGAATCCTCCGCACTGACGCATCCGGCCCGCATCGCGTGGATGCGGGAAATCGGCAGAACGCGTAGGCTTCCGGCTCATCCACAACGACGATGCAATGTCCGCACACATGACCCACGCACGCAAGCTGTTTGACCTGGACGGACGCACTGCCCTCATCACCGGCGGATCACGCGGCCTCGGCCTGCAGATGGCCGAAGCATTGGGTGATTTTGGCGCGCGCGTTCTGATCTGCGCACGCAAGGACGACGAACTGCAAAGTGCTGCCGCGCGGCTGCAGGAAAGGGGAATCAGCGTGGACTGGGTTTGCGTCGATGCCGGCAAGCCAGAGTCCATTGCAGGTCTCGTCGAAACCGCCATGGAACGACTCGGCAACATCGACATCCTCGTCAACAACGCCGGCGCCAGTTGGGGTGCGCCAGCCGAAGACTATCCGCTCGACGCCTGGGACAAGGTGTTCAATCTCAACATGCGCGGCCTGTTCCTGCTGACCCAGGCCATCGGCAAGCGCTCGATGATTCCACGCAAGTTTGGACGCATCATCAACATCGCCTCGATTGCCGGACTGCGTGGCAACCCGCCCGGTTCCATGAAAACCATTGCCTACAACGCGAGCAAGGGTGCCCTGGTCAACTTCACGCGCGCGCTGGCCAGCGAATGGGGAGCGTACGGAATCACCGTCAATGCACTGGCCCCCGGATTCTTCCCCACGCGCATGTCACAGGGCGTGATCGACGGTATCGGCGAGAACACCCTGGCTGCCATGACACCCCTGCAGCGCTTGGGCGATGACGAGGATCTGAAGGGCGCCGTACTGCTGTTTGCATCGGACGCCGGCAAGCACATCAGTGGGCAGATCCTGGCGGTGGATGGCGGTGCGTCGGCGGTGTGAGTTTGAGCTGGGAATCGGGAATCGGGAATCGGGAATGGAGAATAGTTTGAGCGGAGCGCGCTTTGCGGTTGCTTTGAACGATTCCCTATTCCCTATTCCCGGCTCTCAATACACAAATTCGCGGAACACCGGGTCCACGCTGCCGTTCCAGCGTCCCTTGAACAGGGCGATCTTGCGTTCTGCCGGAGTCTCGTTGGCCTCGGCGATTTCAATCAGCGGCATCAGGAAAATGCTCTCGTCCGCACCGTCGGCATTGCGGCGTGCGCGCCGGCGCAAGCCTTCGGCCGAGATCTTCAAGGCTTCGATGGCGATATCGCGCAGGCTGCCGCTGCGGAAGGGTAGCTTCAGGCCATGCCTGGGCACGCCATCGCGCAGGGCGTTGCGTTCCTCAAGGCTGAAATCCTTGACCAGGTCCCAGGCCGCATCCAGCGCGGTCTGGTCATACAGCAAGCCGACCCAAAATGCCGGCAAGGCACACAGGCGGTTCCATGGGCCGCCATCGGCACCGCGCATTTCCAGGAACTTTTTCAGGCGAACTTCCGGAAACGCCGTGGTCATGTGGTCCGACCAATCGCTCATGGTCGGCAGCACTCCGGGCATGGGCTCGAGCTCACCGCGCATGAACGTGCGGAACGATTGCCCGGCCAGGTCGTGGTAGACGCCATCGCGATAGCTGAAGTACATGGGCACGTCGAGCAGATAGTCGACGTAGCGTTCGAAGCCGAAGCTCTCGTCGAACACGAAGTCGAGCATGCCGGTGCGATCCGGGTCGGTGTCGGTCCAGATGTGCGAGCGGTAGCTGAGGTATCCGTTGAGCTTGCCTTCGGTGAAGGGCGAATCGGCAAACAAGGCCGTGGCGACGGGTTGCAAGGCCAGCGAGGTGCGGAACTTGCGCACCATGTCCGCTTCATCGGCAAAGTCGAGGTTCACCTGCACGGTGCAGGTGCGCGTCATCATGTCCAGCCCGAGCTTGCCGACCGTTGGCATGTAGCGGCGCATGATGGCGTAGCGACCCTTGGGCATCCACGGCATGTCCTCGCGTCGCCACTTCGGCTGGAAGCCCATGCCGAGGAAACCGACGCCCATGCCGTCGGCCACGCTTTTCACTTCGCGCAAGTGGGAGTTGATCTCGACGCAGGTCTGGTGGATGGTTTCCAGCGGCGCACCGGAAAGCTCGAATTGTCCGGCCGGCTCCAGGGTGACCGACGCGCCATCGCGTGACAGCGCGATCAGCTTGCCGTTCTCGCTGACGCGCTGCCAGCCAAAGCGCGTCAGACCTTCGAGCAGGGCGCCGATGCCCTGTTCGCCTTCCCAGGTCAGCGGGCGCAGGTCATCCAGGCGGAAACCGAATTTTTCGTGCTCGGTGCCGATGCGCCAGGCTGACTTCGGCTTGGAACCACTGGCGAGCGAATCGATCAGTTGCTGGCGATGCCTGATCGGCTCGCTGGAAGCGGCGCTGGGTCCGGACATGGGTTGTGCCTCGCGGTCAATCCGCGGATATGGGGCCACCACGGGGTCGCACAAGGGAAGCCGATGCGGGCGACTGCGCCTGTTCGGGCAGGCCCAACCAGCGCGCCACCACGGCGCGCGCTTCATCAAGGCCCGTCTTGGCGGTGGCGGAAAACAGCTGCACGCTGACCGCGGATTGGGCGTCATCCACTGCCAGCACCTTTTTCACTTCCATCAGCGTACGTGCCGCTTCGTTGCGCGAGAGCTTGTCGGCCTTGGTCAGCAGCACGTGGCAGGGTTTGCCGATGGCCCGGGCGTATTCGAGCATCTGGCAGTCGTATTCCTTCAGCGGATGCCGGCTGTCCATGATCAGCACCAGGCCCTTCAGTGCCTGCCGCGAGCGCAGGAAGCCATCAACCATGCCACGCCATTGATCGCGCACCGCAACCGGCACCTTGGCGTAACCATAGCCGGGAAGATCCACAAGCCGGCGCTGCGCATCGATGGCAAACACGTTGAGCAGTTGGGTGCGTCCCGGGGTCTTGCTGACCCGGGCCAGGCCCTTGTGCGCGGCCAAGGCATTCAAGGCGCTGGACTTGCCCGCGTTCGAGCGCCCGGCAAAGGCAACTTCCCAGCCTTCGTCGGCGGGCATGTCGCGGGGGTTGGCGGCACTTTTCAGGAAACTGGCGGTGTGCAGGATATGCATGCTGATGGGATTGGATGATGGCAGGGATTCCGGCCCGCCTCTGACGCCGGTTTGACCGGCCTCGGGCTGACACGGATAATTCGACGACTTTAGCTTATGGCCTGCGCGCGCCAAGCGGCCGCATCAGGAATCCACGTCTATCCGGAGCCAGTGTATGAGTTTTGTGCGAGTTTTTGCCCTTGGCGTGCTGTTTGCCGCCGGCATGGCCCATGCCGAGACCTCTACCGGCACATTGCTGGGCGACGCCAAGGCCGGCGAAGCCAAGGCCGCCGTCTGCGGCGCCTGCCATGGCATGGATGGCAATTCCGCTCTCGCCATGTATCCCAAGCTGGCCGGCCAGAATGAATCCTATACCGTGCGCCAATTGGCCCAGTTCAAGAACGGCCAGCGCAACAACGCCATCATGCTGCCCTTCGCCTCGACCCTGAGCGATCAGGACATGCACGACCTCGGGGCGTTTTTCGCCAGCAAGCAGGCCACCCCCGGCCAGACCGACGAAGCCTATGTCGCGCGCGCACAAGCCTTGTATCGCGCCGGTGACGCCAAGCTCGGCGTGCCCGCCTGCATGGCCTGTCACGGTCCATCGGGGCGCGGCATGGCCGGATCGGCGTATCCGCAGGTGGCGGGCCAATGGTCCGAATACGTGAGCGCCAAGCTCACCGAATGGCGTGCAGGCACGACCTGGGGCGATGACGAACACGCCAAGATCATGCCGGAGATCGCCAAGCGCCTGGGCGAGAAGGACATCGCGGCCCTGGCGTCGTACATGCAGGGTTTGCACACCGCGCAAAGCGCTTCGGCCAAATAGCTTTCACCCGCATTCAGCGCCGTTGCATGACACTGCGCGGCAGTTTTTCATCGCGACGGAGAATTCCGCCATGTTCAAGGCATTTATTGCGCTGACGCTTGGCGTCGGCATGTTCGCTGGCCTTCCGCTCCAGGCCCAGGAAACCTGGCAGGAAGGCAAGAATTACTTCCTCATCGAGCCCACCCAGGCCACCACGACCGGCGACAAGGTCGAAGTGGTCGAGGTGTTCTCCTACGGCTGCGTGCACTGCAACGAAGTCGCACCCATGGTCGAGGACATCGCCAAACGCCTGCCGGCCAATGCGCAGTTCGTCAAACTGCCAGCCCAGTTCGGATTCGAGTCGTGGAAGACCTTTGCACGCGGGTTCTATACCGCGCAGGCGCTGGGAATCGTCGACAAATCGCATCTGGACGTGTTTCGCGCCGTCTACGTCGACCGCAAACTCGACTCGCGCTCGCCAACCCTGGCCTCGCTGGCGGATTTCTATTCGAAGTACGGGGTTTCAGCGGCCGATTTCACGGCCACAGCCCAATCGTTTGCCATCGAGACCAAGCTCAAGCGCAATGACGCCTTGATCAAGGCCTATGGCGTCGATAGCACTCCCGGTTTCGTCGTGAACGGCAAATACCGGGTGACCGGGCAGTCCGCCGGCGGCTACCAGAACATCGAGCCATTGCTCAATTTCCTCATCGCAAAAGAAGCCAAGGGCGGTTGATCGCCTGCGCAACTTCGCGCCGTGCGCGCTGTCTGTACGACCACCCCGCAACCTGGAGCTGCCTGATGTTTGCCCGACTGCCCGTAATCCTGCTTGGAGCCCTGCTTTCCGTCGCTGCCTGTGCCCAAGAGCAAAAGGACGCCACGGCAAGCGCGCCGGTTGCGGCCGAAGCGGGCAAGAACTACTTCCTCATCGAGCCGCCGCAGCCCACGTCAAGCGGCGACAAGATCGAGGTGCTCGAAGTGTTCAGCTATGCCTGCGTGCATTGCGCGCACTTCCAGCCGTATGCGGACGAGATCAAGTCCAAGCTGCCTGCCTACGCCCAGTTTGAATACCTGCCGGCGATCTTCAATGACCAGTGGGAAGCCTATGCGCGCGCGTTCTACTGCGCACAGTCGCTGGGCGTGCTGGACAAGACCCACCAGGCGGTGTTCAACGCCGTGCATCGCGATCACCGCCCATTCCGCTCGTTCAACGACATTGCCGCGTTCTATGGCGAGCAGGGCGTCGATTCCGAAAAATTCACGCAGCTGGCCACGTCGTTCGAAGTGCAAAGCAAGCTGGCCCGCTCGAAGAGCCTGGTGCCGAAGTTTGGCGTGGACGGAACGCCGACCATCATCATCAACGGCAAGTACCGGGTGACTGGCGCTTCGGCTGGCGGTTATCCGCAACTGGTGGCACTGGTGGACTATCTGGTCAAGAAGGAACATGCGGCAAAGAGCGCCAAGTAACACCGAATCGGGCCGCCCTCTGGCGGCCTTGCTGCCTGTTGGCTGATGTCGCGACGTGAAAAGTGAGCCTGCCCAAACCATGAGCAGCAGCCAGCCAGAGGCCAGGTCGCGTCTGAACGTGCTCAGCTGCAACATCCTGGCGGGTGGCAGCATCAAGCGATACCGCGAGTACGTCACGCACAGCTGGAAGCATGTGTTGCCAACCGGCAAGCGCGCCAACCTGGACGGCCTGGCCGGAATCCTCCCGGAGTTCGATCTGGTTGCGCTGCAGGAAGCCGATGCCGGCTCGCTGCGTTCGGGATTCCTCAACCAGACGGAATACCTTGCCGAGAACGCGGGCTTTCCGTTCTGGACCCATCAGCCCAATCGCAAGGTGGCCAAGGTTTCGGCATCCAGCAACGGCCTGCTCTCGCGCTTGAAACCGACCGAAGTGCTGGACTACCCGTTGCCCGGACGCATCCGTGGGCGCGGCGTGCTGTGGGTTCGCTTTGGCAGCGGCAAGCATTCGCTGGTGGTCCTGGTTGCCCACCTCTCGCTCGGCACGCAGGCGCGCGCGCACCAGCTTGGTTACATCACCGAGTTGCTGGAAGGCCATCCGCATGCCTTGCTGCTGGGTGACCTCAACACCTCGATCGAGAGCCCGGAACTGCGCAACCTGTTTGCGCGCACATCCCTGCAATTGCCCGAAACCGCTCCGCTCACTTTTCCGAGCTGGGCACCGGCCCGCGCGATCGACCACATCCTGGCCACTTCCACGCTGAAGATCGAAACCCTGCGTACCCTGCCGCACCTGGTGTCGGATCATTTGCCGATTGCGGCCACGGTTCAGTTGCCGATCAATCTGGACGCGCAAGCGCACGCGGCGGATGCACACCCGTCCGAGAAGATCGCCAGCGCCTGATCTCGCGCCCAGGCAAACCTGACCTCAGTGCACGACTACCCTGTTGCGCCCCTGGTGCTTGGCCCTGTACATGGCCTCATCGGCTTGCTGCAGGAGATCCATGGCCGCGATGGAATCGCCGGGAGCGGCATGTGCGCCGCCGACGCTGATGGTCATCGGGATGGGCACGCCATTGGTGAGCAAGGGAGATGAGGCAATGGCGGCGCGGATCGAGTTGGCCTTGCTGCGCATTTCAATTTCATCGACATCGGGCATCAGCACAACGAACTCCTCGCCGCCGTAGCGAACCACCTGGCCGCTGTCGCCAACGGTGCGTTCGATGACGCTTGCCGCCAGATGCAGGCAGTCATCGCCGATCAGGTGTCCGGCGCCATCATTGATCTGCTTGAAGTGGTCGATATCAGCCACCAGGACGCTGAAATCCCGCCCCTTGGCCCGACAGTCATCCCGCATCGGCTCAAAGGTGCTGTCGAAATAGCGTCGATTGAACACCCCGGTCAGGCCGTCGCGCAGGCTGGATTCGCGCAGGCGCTCGTTGGCGATGGCCAATTCGTTCAAGGTGGTCGAGAGTTCGCGGGTGCGCTGCTCGACGCGCTGCTCGAGCTCATCACGCGATGCCTGCACGATGCGCACGTTTTCGTCACGCAAGCTGGCGAAACGGTGCGCCAGGGCGAACGAGATCAGGATCAGCTCCAAAGCCGAACCAATCTGCATGCCGTATTCGGTGAGGAACATCTTCGGCAACACGCCGAAGGAAACCATGGCATATACGGTGGTGCCGAGCAGCAGCATGCCCCAGGCCAGCAGCAGGATGCGTGCGGAACGATCCCCGCGCAGCGCCAGCACCAGCGACACGCCGAAAATGGCGGCGATGCCCGGGAAGACCGCAGCCGTGCCCGGCAGAACGGCAACCCGATACGGTGCAAAGAACGACACCACCAGCATCAGCGCATGGAAAATGATGAAGCCCCAGAGAATGCGATTGCCGATCGGCAAGCGCTGCTTGAGATCAAGGAACACGCGCACGAACTGATGCATGGCGAGCATGCCGAGCGCCATCGAAACCGGAATCGCAAGGTTGGCCAGCCGCGGCGAGTTGGGCCACAGGTATTCGAAAGCCAGCCCATTCAGGCAATACTGCACAAATCCAAAGCCGGCGACGTAGGTCGAGTAGTACAGGTAGTTGGCATCGCGCAGCGATGCAAACAGGATCAGGTTGTAGAGCAGCAGGGCCAGGATCATTCCATAGTAAATGCCGATGCCGAACTGGGCATCGCGCACCTGGTTCAGGAACGCAGGCTCGGTGTACATCGTCATCGGCACCTGCATCGAACTTTCCGACTGCACGCGCAGCAGCAAGTCCACCGATTCCCCGCCATCCAGGCGGATGAGGAAATTGGGTGCGCGGTAGTTGTAGGCGCGACTCTGGAACGGGCGCTGGTCACCGGAGACCTGGTGGACAACGCTGCCGTCCGCGCGGCGCAGGTAGAGATCGATCTGGTCGAGCAGCACGTAGTCGACCGCAAGCACATAGTCGCGACGCTCCGGATTGCCGTTGCCCAGGCGCACATGGAACCAATAGGCGCCATCGACGAATCCAAAGGTCGGATCGCCCTTGGGCAGGTTCTGGAAGTAATCACTGTCGATCTTGCCGAACAGGTCTTCGGCACGCAGGTCCAGATGGGCATCCACGCTGTAGCGCATGGCGGGGCTGAGCGAAACCGTAGGCTTCGCGTCCGTCAGCAGCATCGGTTCAGCAGCGTGCGCAGGCCAAGCGCATGCCAGTACCAGGCATGCGATCAGGACTACCCCTGCGCAAAATCTGCTCATCCCGCCCATCCCGTTCTTCCTGTCTCGGGAAACTGCTTTCCTGTCCCGGCCAGCCGGGACGCCCCCGCGCAACCGCTGCTCCGCACACGGTTTGGCGCGATGTCGATCTTACCTTTTGCCCGTGCGCTCCGACCAGAGCGCGTTCCAACCGTCCCAGCCCAGCGTCTGCAGGGTTTCGATATTGCGCCGGTAGATGTCCTCGCTGTCCGCCAGGGCCTCCACGGCGCGTTCCACGCTGGATTCCCGAAGCAGGTGCAGGACCGGGAACGGCGCGCGGTTGCTGCAGTTGGCCACGTCGTCATCCGCACTGTCTGCAAAGCGATAGTCGGGATGGAAACTGGCCACCTGGATCACGCCATCGAGCTTCAAGACCTCGATTGCGGCATCGGCCTGGTCCAGGAAATCGTTGAAGTCGAGGAAATCCGCAAACAGGTCGGCCACGATGAGCAGGGTTGTTTCGCATTCGTCGTCATCGGCCGCAGCCAGCGACTGCAATTCAGCGCACAAATCATCCAGCAGGGAATCCGCATCGCGCGCGTGACTCACCACCAGGCGCACCCGACTCCCGCGAACCGGTGCGCGCGCGAAGGGACACAGATTGAGTCCGATCACCGCGCGCTCGATCCATTCCTGGATGCGATGGAGGATCGCCCGGTCGGCCTCGTCTTGCGCCGGCAATGGAACTTCGCGTGTCATGGGCTGCCTTGCGTGGCAAAAATGCCATCGATTTCCCTGCATCCGAGAATGCGCCAGCAGCCGTGTTCGAGTCCAGCAAGGGCGAGGCCGCCAACCGAGATGCGATGCAAAGCCTCGACATGGTTGCCGAGGGCGGCAAACATGCGCCGCACCTGGTGGTAACGGCCCTCGTGCAAGGTCAGGCGAACCTGCCGTGCATCGAGAACTTCGAGTTCCGCGGGCAGCAGGGGCGTCTTCTCGGCTTCCAGCATCAGGGTGCCACTGGCAAACAGGGCCGCTTCGTCGCCACGCAGGTCTGCGGCCAGCTGCGCCTGGTAGACCTTGGCCACGCGCGACTTCGGCGAGATGATCCGGTGCAGCAGGGCGCCGTCATCGGTCATCAGCAGCAAGCCGGAGGTGTCGCGATCAAGGCGCCCCACCGTGGACAGCACGGGATCGCGCGCGCGGAAGCGCGCTGGCAGCAGATCGTAGACAACACGCCCCACATCGCGGGTTGAACAGGTCACCCCGGTTGGCTTGTTCAACATCAGGCAGATGCCGGGCGCAGGATCCAGCGGCTCGCCATCCACCCGGATGTCGGCATGATCGCGCTTGTCATCGGCGTACAGCACATCACCCGCCGGGTCGGTGATGCGGCCTTCGCGGAACATGAGTGCGACCTGCTTGCGGCTGCCGTAGCCGAGATTGGCAATGAGGCGCACCAGCTTCACGAGCGCACGCCTTCGGCTTCAAACACCTTGAAGCCCGCCTGCTCTGCGCGCACCACCACATGGTGAAAATGCGATGCCAGGGTCGCTTCGTACGGCAGATGCCGATTGGCCACCAGCCAAAGCCGGCCACCAGGATTGAGTGCGCGTGCAGCCGCGGCAATGAAGGCCTGGCCGAGTTCCGGCTGGTCGGCTCGCCCCTGATGGAAGGGTGGATTGCTGACGATGGCATCGTAGCTTCGATTCAGTCCGGTCCTCACATCGTGCCAAATGACTTCGCTTCGCGCCGGCCTGCTCCGCCCTTCCAAGGCACGCGCAACATTGCGGTGCGCAGCCTGCAAGGCTCGCCCTTCGGCTTCGTAGAGATCGATGACCTCGACGCCTGGACAACGACGCAGCACTTCACAGCCGAGATAGCCATAACCCGCACCGAGGTCGGCCACTGCGCCCGTGATCGACGCGGGCAACACCGACACCAGCAACGCGGATGCGGGATCGACACGATCCCAGGCAAACAGGCCGGGCCGACTGAAATACGCACCCTCCGCAATTTCGACCAGCGCATCCAGAGCCATCCATTCCTCAACCAGCGATGCATCGACTGCGGCGGCTTGCGGAGTGGACCAGAACACCCGGCAGTGATGCTTGGACAGCACCTCGGCACTGCCGAACACGGCACGGAAATCACGTTCGCCGGATTTCGCGCCTTCCGCATTGGCCATCGCCGCGATGACCGTGCCCCCGCTTTCCAGAAACATCGAGGCTCGCGCAAACAACGCACGTGCTTCATCGCGCTGGCGCGGCGGCAGCATCAGGATCAATGGATAACGTGCCCCTGATTCGGGCTCGCCGACGCTGAGTCCACTGCGTTCCAGGACATCCGCAAACGGCTTGAAACTTTGTTGGTGCAGCCAGCGACTGCGCGGCATGGCATGCCATCCCACCCCATCCCGCGCGCGCAGGAACAGCACGCGACCATCGGCGGGCAAGCCGATGCCTGCGTGGGTCAGGGCATGGCGAAGGGCTTCGAGTGCGTTGTCGGTCACGAATCATCCGGCACCAGGCAAGGTGCCTGGATTTTAACCCGGACATTTCATGCCGCCGCGCAAGCCAATACCGGCATCGAAAAAACGGGAGCGGTTGCCCGCTCCCGTTTTCATGCGTCGCTTGCAGGATGCAGGCGGTTTACTGGCACATGTACACGGACATGTCGAAGTCGTTGTCGAAAATGGAATCGACATTGCCAACGCGGACCTGATCGAGGAAGAAGCCCGAGTAGTTCAAGCCCGGATCCGACGACAGACGCCAGCGGATCTTCACCGTTTGTCCGGCATAGCTGGCCAGGTTGGCGGTGAACGGCTTGAAGACCGGCGTGGCCGTGTCGTTGTTTGGATCAGCATTTGATCCTGCCGTGGTCACGCCGCTGTAGATGCCGGTGCCGTTGGGGAAGCCGCAGGCATTGATGGTGCCGGCGCTGCCGGTATTGAACACCGTCGGGTAGCCGCCGGTTGGCGGCAGGCTGGACCAGTTTGCACCGTTGTCCGTCGAGATTTCAGTGACCACGCCATCCCATTGGAACTCGAGGTTGTAGCGCGCACTGAAGCTCAGCTGGGCGTTGGGCGAAATCAGCAGTTCCGGAGTTTCAATGCTGGCGCAGGTGAGGTCCGGGTGATTCGGTGCCTGGCCACCAGTGTGGTAACTCAAGCTGCCATTGGCCGCCGCGATGTTGCTGACGCCCCACGGAAGCTCGGCAAGCATATACGTGGCATTGTCGACATTATCCACGAATGGATCCGGGTCGGGACCATTCGCGCCGCTGGTGGTTGCACCGGCGATGGCCGACAGCGGCGAGAGGTTGCCAAAATCGTCCTCGGCCTCGAAACGATAGTAGTAGGCCTGGCCATTGACCACCGCCGAATCCGAATAGCTGGTGGTGGCAAGGCCGCTGGCAATCTGAGTCGAGGAGACCATGAACGGATCCGTCGATCGGAACACCTTGTAGGTTACGCCCGACGCCGTCGGGCACGCGGCAGTACCTGCCGACCAGTCAAGCTCTACGCTGCAGCTTGCACTCGAGCCATCAAGATCCAGCGAGTTGGCATCAATGCCCGGTTGCAGGGTGCAATCGTCGGCGGAGACGACATCGATGCAGGAAGACACCAGGCCTTCGACATCACCGGCTACGCCGCGCACCTTGTAGGCGTACTGGAATCCGCCTTGCGATGCGTCGTCTACGACCGGCGAGGCCACGGAGTTGCCGACCAGGCGGAAATCACCCGCAGCAGCCGTGGCGCAGGTTCCATTGGCGCGATAGAGCTGGAATCCCTGCGCCGCTGTGCCGGAGAAGCCGACGGCCACACCGCTGCTGTTGTTGCTGGCAATGGTCAAACCGGTCGGTGCCGCGGCTGGCGCGGGATCGGGCAAGCCAAACGCGCCCGAAGCCACCACGGCGTAGCCCTGGGTATCGGATCCCACGGTTCCATTGCCGGGGATCGAGGTGCCCTTGACGCGGATCGTGTAGCTGCCCGCCTGTGGCGTAGTGAAACGCACCTGCTCGACGGTATCGCGCGCGTCGGCGTTGCCACCGGTTACCGAAACACCCGAGGTAAACACGTTGCCCTTGTAGACCTGGGCGTTCGGTGCCACCACTTCCAGGTCGAGATTGTTGATCAGGGTCAGGGCCGCACCGGCTGCGGCGGCGGGATCAAACCAGGTCAGGGTGATGCGAAGCTCCTGGCCCGCACCCACATTGCTGATGCTGTACTCCTTGCTGTCGCCCGTGCGCATGCCGGCAGCCTGGGTGCGTTCAAAGATGCGCAGCCTGCGATTGTCGTCGCCGCCGGTGAGCGTGGTCTTGAACCACAGGTTGCCATCCAGCCAGGCACGGCCCCAGCCGGAATTGGCATTGGGCCAGCTTGGCGCACCCAACGGATTGGTTCCGTTGAGCAACACGGCCTTCATCATCATGCCGCTGGGGTCGTAGGCATCAGCCGGCGTCTTCACGCCACGCGGATAAAAGCCATCGGCAAAGAACTGACGCACCAGGGCGGCATTGCCGCTGATGGTGGGCGCCGCCATCGACGTTCCGCTATTGGAAACCGGTGCCGTGTAGACAGGCACCGCACTGCTGGTCGAGGTGTTGCGCGCCGACTGGATGCTCGAACCCGGAGCGGCAATGTCGGGCTTCATGCGACCATCGGCCGCCGGACCGCGATTGGAGTAGCTGGCCACGGCGGTACTGCCGGCATGGCCCAGCGCGGCCACCGAGAGCACGTTCTTGGCATTGCTGGGCGAGCCGGTCTGCACCGGACCCGGGTCATCGTTGCCGGCCGAGACCACCACCAGCATGTCCTCGTTCTTCCAACTGGTGCGATCAGCTTCGGCATCGTTGCCGTTGTACTGGCCCGCAGTCGAAGCACCCCAGCTGTTGTTGTGGACGCGCGCGCCTCCAGCGTAAGCCTGGTTGAGCGTTCCCTCGAAATCGGTGATGTAGACCGCGCTCGGGTTGGTCCCGCCAACATCCTGCATCAGCAGCTGGGCATTGGGCGCCATGCCGTCGGCCTGTTCGTGGTTGTGTTCGGTCGGCGTCGATGCGAGGTAAGTGTTCGGACTGAACGTCCCGGCAATGTCGCCGAGCACGGTACCGCTCGTGTGCGTGCCATGACCGGAGGTGAAGTCATAATCGACCGGCCCGGTGCCGCCAGACGTAGGCTGCAACCAGTAGCCGATGATCTTGCGGTCCGGGTAGAGGGTGCCGATGGCAGGCGGCACCGGCGGCGGATTGTCCGAGGTGGTGATCTGCATCAACGGACCTGCGCCCTTGTCCAGGGTGGTAAAATTGGCCACCCACGGCGACGTGCCGGAATCGGCCACGGCCACGATCTGGCCACTGCCCATGATGTCGTGGTCGAACATCGGTGCTGCGCCACAGATGGCGCCATTTCCCGAGCAGGACGCGGTGATGTTGTTCTGGATCGCGCCGATCGAGGCCGCATTGTGCACGCGGGTCGGCATCCATGGTTCGATGAAGGCCACGCTGTCGAGCGCGCTGGCGGCACGCAGCAGAGCATCGAGTTGCCCGCGCGCTACCCCGGCATGCACATAGGGCATGGCGTCGGCACGCTGGCTGCGCGCCGTGATGCGCACATCGGGAACCAGCTTGCGCAATGCGGCCTCGATCTGCGCGGAAGATTCACCCTGGAAACCACGCACATTGACGATGTCGAGCAGGATGTGGGAATCCGGCGCGTCTTCCGGCTCCTGCTGCACGAGTTGGGCGCGGACATCGGTCCACAGGCGCGGGTCGATCTTGTGCCCGGCAGCGTAGGCTTCCGCGGCACGCACACCGGTGCTGCGCTTGAGCGCATCCAGGTTGGTGCCGTTCAGGCGCACGATGTAGGCGTTGTTGGGCACGTAACCGACGAAGGCAACGCCCTGCTTTTGCAGCTGCGCACGACCGGTCTCAACCGAATCCACATGGAATTGCACGATGGCATAACGCGAACTCACCACATCCGCAGCAGCCGACAAGCCGAGGTCGAGCCGCTGCGTTGCCGGGTCATAGGCACCCGCGCGCAGGATGAGCAGGTCGGGCATGGTTGCGGCCACGGCGATGGTGTCGATATCGGGGCGCTGGGCCGGTACGGCCGAACGCAGATCAACCGGTGCGGCGTACGCCTGCGAAAGGGCCAAGGCAAGCGCCGATGCCAAGGCGCTGCGACGGAAAGTGGTTTTCATGTGGATTCCTCTGGGCGGAGATGCGGGGCTTTCAGGGGTGCTTTGGCGTGAGCCCCGAACAGGAGGGATGACGCTGACACGGCAGCGCCATCCGACCTGTGGTTTTACCGCATCGGGCGCGGCGTTGCCACGGCCCAGGGCATGAAATTGGCAGTCCAAGCCGAAGCGGCAGGAGCACGGGTGCGAGCCTGCCGCGTTCGTTTCATCCATGGAAGCGGAACAAGGCCGGAGCCGGTGTTGCGCCGTAGCAGTAGCCGACGCGCCGACGTGCCCGCTGCAGCAGGGCGGCCTCTGCCGCACGTGCCTGCAGCCAATCCTCGCGCGTGAAACCGAACTTGCGCGGATGCAGGCCGCGCAGTTGCGCTTCCTTTGCACGCAAACGGCGAAAGCTGAGGAAATCATCCAGCTCGAAACTCAGACTCGGCCAGGCGATGTCGACCAGGATGGCGTCGTCCAGTCCGCCAATCACCGGCACATGATCCGGCACCAGGCGATGCTTTCCGGTCGCGTAATCGGCAATCCAGCGGATGGGCTGGCGCTGGTCTTCCTGCAGCGCCCAGCCCGAATCCTGCGACATGGCCTTCATTGCCGCCAGGCAACGCAGGCGCATCTGGATGCAGGGTGCGCGATGCTTGTTCGCGAAAATCTGGTTCAACTGGCGCGCGGCGCTGGCGATGCTGTCGAAGCTCGGCGGCATGCTGTCCGGTTCCAGCCGCTCGACCACGCGAAGAAAGCTGCGCTCGGCATGGCGATCGGGATTCAGGTTGCCGATGCGCAAACGGCGCTGGGCGCGCGCTGACGTGTTGGCGTAGACGGGCAGTGGCAGGGTGGCGAGATTGATGTTCATGACGTTCTCCTTTGCGGGTTTGGCGCGGCGATTCCGCGCACTGCCAGATTGGCCGCTGGGCCCCCTGCAAGGCTTGAGGAAAGCCGGTCGAACCCCTGCGGAAATCCGGTCGAAATCAGGTTTTTTGTAATCTTTGGCGCGTTAGGGGTTATCTTTCCGTGGCGGACCCGGACAAGGGATCCCCTGATGGACGTGGCGGGCGTCACCTACAGTTTCGGCGACATCAAAGTCGACCCAGGCGCGCGCCGGGTGGTCCGGAATGGTGTTGACCTGGAACTGGAGCCCAAGGCCTTCGCGGTATTGGTCGCCTTGCTCGAAAGTGCCGGCAAGGCATTGGCCCGCGACGACCTGCTGGATCAGGTCTGGGGCCATCGCCATGTCACTCCCGGTGTGCTCAATCGCGTCGTCGGTCATTTGCGCAAGGCGCTCGGCGACGATGCCGAAAATCCCCGTTACATCCAGACCCTGCATGGCGTCGGCTACCGGTTTCTTGCCGAGGTGGAACGCATCCCGGCACGTAGCGGGCATTTCGCGCCGCTTGGAGCATCGACAAGCCCATCAGCCGCAGATCAACCGCTCCCGACTGCGCCAGACGCTGGCGCGTCCGTAGTCGCTGGTGGCCGACGCGCCACGGACAAGGCTGCCGCTTCAGCCGCGGCGGCAGAGGATTTGATTGCACCGCGCCGAAGGATTGGATTGACTTCTTCTCTGCTGGTGCTCGGCCTTGGTGTGCTGATTGCGGGGCTCGTTGTGTTTCTCAATCAGCGCGGCGATTCGCAATCGACACGGCCGGCTGCATCCATCGCGGTGCTGCCTTTCACCAACCTGGGCGGTGCCGACAACGGATATTTTGTGGATGGCCTTACCGAAGAAATGCGCAGCGCGCTTTCATCGGTAGCCGGGCTCAAGGTGGCGGCGTCGATCACGCCTGCGGTGCGCGAAGCTTCGGGGGATGCCAAGGCACTCGGCGCGAAGCTGGGCGTCGCAACGGTGCTGGAAGCCAGTGTGCGTCGTGAAGGCGATGCATTGCGCATCAGTGCCCGCCTTTCCGACACCCGCACCGGTTTCACCGTGTGGAGTGAAACCTTTGATCGACGCCTGCTCGATGTGTTCGACACGCAAAGCCGGATTGCCAACGAAGTCGTCGAGTCCCTGTTGGGCGTGCTGCCCGCGGAACGCGATGCGCTGCGCAAACGCCTGAGTCCGACCAAGAATGTCGAGGCCTTCGATGACTACCTGGAAGGCCTGCAACTGCTGCGCCAGGCCAAGGCCGCCGACAGCGACCAGCAGGCCATTGCCCGCTTTGACCACGCCTTGCAGAAGGACAGCGGGTTTGCGCGTGCGCAGGCCGGCATCTGCCTCGCGGAGATTCGCAATTTCGAGAATCTGCACAGCGCGACTGCGTACGAGAATGCCCGCATCGCCTGCCAGCGCGCGCTCAACATGGATTCCTCGCTGGCCGAGGTCAGCATTGCACTTGGCGATCTGTACCGGGTGCAGGGGCAACTGGATCAGGCAATTGTCGAGTTCAAGCACGCCGCCAGTGACCCGGCCACCGCAGTGGAGTCCAATATCGGATTGGCAAAGATATACGCACTCAAGAAACAACCGGAACAGGTCAAGGAATACTTCGCGAAGGCACTGGCAATCAGCCCCAACGACCCACTGGTCCATGCAGCAATCGGCTATCAGCACTATCTTGATGGCCAGTTGAAGCCGGCCATCGGTGCGTACCGCAAGGCGGTCGAATTGGCGCCGGACAATGCCGACTTGTGGATCGCATTGGGGGGGTTGCTGGGAGCCAGCGGCAATACGGCCGATGCAGAGCAGGCTTTGCAGCGATCAATAGCCATTGAACCGCGCTACTCTGCGTTGACTGATCTGGGATTCATCCGATTTCAAGCCGGCGACTTTGCCGAATCCGTGAAACTGCAACGCCGCGCGTTGGCACTCAACCCGACCGACTTCATGGCCTGGGCCAATCTGGGAATGGCCTTGAATGCACAAGCGACCACGCAACATGAAGCACACGAGGCGTTTGAGCAAGCCGCCACTCGCGCGCAGCAATACGTTGATATCAATTCAGACGATGCCCGCGCCATCGCGGCGCTGGGTCTGTACCGCGCAATCCTCGGAGATAAGGAACTGGCCCTGGCCTTGGTTCATCGCGCGGAGCGACTGCAGGTGCACGAGGCCGAGGTAGCGATGTTCAATGCCGAAACCTTTGCCCGGCTCGGAGACATCAAGGCCGCGCGAGAACGAATTGCCCGTGCTCGTCAACTGGGCGTTCCGGAAAGCGCGATATCGAGCAACGCCGTTTTTCGCCGCCTCGGCTTGCTCGATTCAAAGGGAGGTGAGCAGCAATCCCAATAGCGGCACGGTTGTCACCCCGCACGAACCCACTGCACAGGAGATCGCCATGAAAGACCGGAATGCCAAAATGCCAAAACCACGCAGGAAATCCGTGGTGAGGTGCGACGTTGACGACCATCAGAAATCCAGCTCTGAATCACCGCCGGAGCGTCCAACCACGCGAGTTGCTTTCAATCTTGGCGACATCAAGGCAGTAACCATTCAACCCGGCCTTTACGGATGGGTCATTCCCCAGCCACCAAGGCCACCGCGACTGGACGTCACCATCACCGTCGAGTTCTACACATCCGGATAGCAACGGTTGCGCAGATTCGCTTGCTTGCAATTGCAATCACGCTGCGCTGCATGTCCGCATGTTTTCCCGCTGCGCCTGCGTTTCCAGGGTGCTCGTTGTTGGTGACAAGATTGCGACCGCGTTACGCAGGGTAGTCTTGCGCACGGCGCTGTCGAAGACAGCGCCCGATCACTGAAAGCATGAATGCCCTTCAACTCTCGACGCACATGGCGTTTCCTTGCTGATTGGGCAACCTCGGATCGACAGGCTTCGGCAAACGCCAAGGGCTACGCGGCAAGCCCGGCCGCCATGACGCCTGCCGCGTTCGCAACATGGGACTGTGACCGGCGTACTGCGAGTCCGCCAACGGCACCTCCGGCGATTCTGCCCCCGATTTCGAGTTGACGCGTGCCCGCACCGGGGGCACCATTGGTTATTCAAGAGTTGCCTTGACTCCCGCCCCGCCGGGGTGGGTTTGACTTGACCTGGAAAAGGGGAGTGGGAGAAATGAAAAAACCGCAATTGATGGCGCTGGCAGCGGCGCTCGCACTGGCTGCCACCGGCGTACACGCGCAGTCCTACAATGACAACGGCAGTCCGGTGAATGGATCGGGCATCAACATCGATGGGCCTTACGTACCGTCGGGCGGTCCGATTTGCCCGTCCGGCCCTGTGGTTTCGGCATTTACTGGTGCAACCACCCAGCTTGGCCGCATCTTCCGTGATGGCGTCGCCGCAACCTGCCCGATCAAGGCCTATCCGGGCATCTTCAGCGCCACTGCCACGTTCAATTACGAGTCCTATACCTACAGCAACACGAGCGCGGCGGCAGCCTGCGTGACGGTGAATTTCGATCCCGACACCGCCGGCGCTAGTCCCTGCGCAACCAATGCGCACATGAGCGCGTATGTTGGTTCCTACGATCCGAACAACCAGGGCACCAACTTCCTTGGCGATGTCGGCTCCAGCCTCGCGCAGCCGTTCAGCGTGGAAATCGCGGCGAATTCAGACATCGTGCTGGTAGTCACCAACACATCCGCCCAGGCAGTTTGTACCTTCGGTTTCGAGGTTCTCAACCTGCCCTGCACTGCCGCGACAAACGCCGATCTCACGGTTGGCGTAAGTGCCGCGCCCCCGGCTGCCGGCATCAACACGCCGGTTGACTTCACCGTCACCAGCACCAATGGCGGCCCGGATCCTGCCCAGGACGTGGTGATCAGCCTGGATCTCGGAACCGGCTTCACCTTCAACTCGGTTACCGCTGCCGGTGCGGTGTGTACGGATCCCGGCGTCGGCTCCGGTGGCGTCGTCAGCTGCACCTTCGCCGGAGCCACCGCGGCTGCCGCGTCACAGTCGATGGTCGTGAATGCGCAGGCACCTGCCGTCGGCGCACAGGTTTTGACAGCCAGCACCTCGTCCACCAATACCGACCCGGTACCGGCCGACAACTCGTCGATCTTCACCTACGTGGTCAGCGTCGGCGCACCCGAACCGACGGAACTTCCGGTCGGCAACCCGCTGGCCCTTCTGATTCTTGGCTTGTCGCTGGCCGGGCTTGGTTGGGTCGGGGCTCGTCGCTACGCCCGTCAGCACTGACCAACGGGTTTGCGGAAAAATAGAAAGGGGCCGCAAATTGCGGCCCCTTTTTTGTGCGCGTGGTTTGCGCGTCTCGCGTGGCGCCGATGCTTCAGCGCCACGCGCCTCCTCCGGTTCCGGCTGGAATCAGAAGTTGTAACCCACGCGTGCGTAGTAGAAGCCACCATTGAACCCATACGGCGTGTGCACCGGGTACTCGGCACCGGCGACGCCACCCCAGGGATTCTTGCCGGGAACCTTGTCGAACAGGTTCTCCACGCCAAACCGGAGGTAGAGGCCGGAGTCGAAATCCAACCCGGTTTCCAGATCCACCGTGAATGCACTCCCACCGTAGATCGGCAATCCACCGTCCGCTGCGCTCACCACGTCGCTGTCCAGGTGATCCTCGTAGAAGGAACCGTAGTAGTTCAGGCGGCCGTTGACGTGCCACATTCCATGCTGGTGGCTGATCGAGAAGTAGCCCTTGGTCTTGGGCAGCGAGTCCTCCAGCTTCTTCACGCGCGCTTCGCTGATGATGCCCGGGGTGAAGTCATCCACGTTGGTGTTGTTCCAGTTGATCGCCAGGGCGTAGGTTGTATCCCCGCCGAAATGATCGGTGCGCAGGCTACCGACCAGATCCAGACCCGTCGTGGTGGTGTCGAAATCGTTGACGAAGAATCCCACGCGACTCAATGACGCCGCCTGCGGATTTCCGGCTGCCACCAGGGCCTCGCGGTCTTCTTCGGTCAGCGTAAAGTCGGTACTGCGCGCAATGCGATCTTCAACCTGGATGCGGTACCAGTCAGCCGTCAGCAGCCAGTTGTCGCCACTCCATACCAGGCCCAACGATGCGTTGCGCGACTCCTCGGGTGTCAGCGGTTCGGCACCGTAGAACGCGGCAATCGGATTGGTTGGCGGCAGGGTGGCCGTATCGCGCAATTCGCCATCGATGAAGGCGGTTGTCACCTGGCTGACATTGGCCTGGCCAGGCGTCGGCGCACGAAAGCCGGTGCTGAACGCACCGCGAATGGCGAAGCCGCTGTTGAAGTCGTAGCGCGAGGTGAGTTTCCAGTTGGTGGTGCCACCAAAATCATCGTAGTCCTCGTGGCGGACGGCGCCGGCAACCAGCCACTGGTCGGTGACTTGCGATTCCGCATCCACATACACCGCCCAGTTGTCGCGTGAGTTCTTGCCTGCGGTGATCGGATTGAACCCGGGGAAACCGTTGGAGCCGATGCTGAAGCCTTGTTCCGTCAACGGGCCGATGGCCGTCGAGGCGGTATCGCCCGCGCTGACTTCGAAACTTTCCTTGCGCAATTCTGCGCCGGCGGCGAGGTTGATCCGGTCAAAACTCTTGCTCAGGTCAAAATTGACATTGCGCTCGACCTGCTCATTGCCACCCGGCCGGAAAAAGAAGCCAGCCGGCTGGTCCGGGCCGAGCGAGGCATTCACCGTGTTGTACATGATGAAGTCGATCTCGTTGCGTCCGTACGACGCACTGAGATCCCAGTGGATGTCCCCACCCCAGGTACCCTTTACGCCACCGGTCACACCCAGATCCTTCATGGTGCCACCGAAACGCGGGGTGAAGCCTCCGGGGAACAGCTCAAGGAAGCTGAAGCAGTCGCCCGGCAGGGCCGATACAGCGGCGCTGACCGCGGAATACGGCAACAGGTTGCCATCTCCATCCACCAACGGAACCACCGGGCAGCTTGCGCCGCTGGGCGAGCCAACAAGCAGGGTTTCTCCACCATCATTGGAGTAGACGCCGGCACGGAAGATGGGGTGGCGGTAGTAGAAGCCGCCGTCGGTCTTGCGCTCGGCGATGTTTCCGAATGCGTAGATTTTCAGGTTTTCGCCATTCCAGCCGAGGTTGGCGACAAACTTGGTGTCGTCCTTGATTTCGGGCGAACCCCAGATCTGCGCCGGATCGGGTACCTCGGGATAGCCCGCAGCGATGGCGAGGGCCGCGTCATCCCGCTGCACGCTGCGTGATGTGGCATCCGCCTTGCGGTACTCGGCAGTCAGGGTTGCGTAACCATCGCTGCCCATCGGCAAACCAATTTGCGCATCGTATTGCTGGGTAAAGCCATCGCCCTCAAAGTATTCGCCGGCAAAGCCCTCTACGGCACCGCCCTCGCGCATTTCCTTGAGGCTGAAATTGATGACGCCGGCGATGGCGTCGGAGCCGTACTGGGCGGCTGCGCCATCACGCAGCACTTCAACCTGTTCCAGCGCCATGGACGGGAACACCGAAAGATCCACGCCCTGCGAGCCATCGGAGAGTCCGTGGCCAAGGAAGGTGATGACCGCGGACCGGTGGCGGCGCTTGCCGTTGACCAGGATCAGGGTGTTGTCAGGCGGCAGGCCGCGCAGGTTGGCCGGTCGCACCAGGGTCGCCGCGTCATCAATCGGAATCGTGCTGACATTGAACGACGGAATCAGCACGCGCAGCTGGTCCAGAACATCCGTGGAGCCCTGGTTGTGCAGTTCGGGGCCTCCAATGATGTCGATGGGCACGGCGGAATCCGTTGCCGAGCGTGCCGAGCTTCGGGTACCAAGCACCGATATTCCTTCCAGCTCGGTCACTTCCGTTGAGCTTGCCGATTTCTTTTTCGCAGCCTCGTCGGCATCGGGCGGCTCCTGGGCCAGTGCCGTGCCTCCGATCGCAAGCAACAAGGTTCCCGTCAATCCCAGCCTGATCGCATACGCCAGCGGATTGGCTGGCCGTTCCATACGCACCGTCTTCATGAATCGTGACTCCCCATGTGAAGTACAAAGTAGAACCCGGATTCCGCCGACCGTGCGTCGGAAAACCGGACCCGAAACAGCCGTGCAACACCTTCCCCCGCGGCGGATTCTATCGATTTGCCTTTAACGCGCATATAACAATTTTCGCTATCGATTCGGGCGTTCCTGCGACAAGCGGTCGCACGAAATACAGCCTTCAATCGAGGCAAAAAACATGGGATCTTCAAGCCGGCCCGCGACTACCCGCACTCTAGGAGCCTGCGCGGCAGAAGCCATCCGGCTGCAACGACGCTGTCATCGATTGA
>OBID01000274.1_pt1 | contig 22378 bp, 27 predicted proteins | sample 1519781 | NCBI WGS metagenome assembly OBID01 (sample SAMEA3991478, study PRJEB22521) | metagenome | biome: anthropogenic terrestrial biome; feature: sewage plant; material: sludge | place: Sweden | collected 2012-09-26 | reverse complement strand
GGGCCGAACCCGAAGCGCCAGCGGAGATAGGCGGGTGTGCGGTTGGTCGTGAGCGGCTCGGGCGCGGCCGACGCAAGTACTCCACGGATCTCGTCGTCATCGGCGAACGCCTCCTGGGGCGACCGGCCGAAGCTCGCCGGCTCCGACCACTTGGCGGCCGACACCCTGGCCTGGGACATGCGGAGGAGCGAGCGGAGGCCGTGTGGCCTCACGCGGACCGAGGGGCGACCGATGACCTGCCAGCCCATTTTGAGGTAACCGGGGCGGCTGTTGTCGTTCGGGGTGTTGAACACGAAGCGGACCCCTTCGTCAGCCAGTTCGTCGAGGGCGTTCAGGGTGAGTGCGCGGAAGAGACCCTGCCCCTGGAACTCGGGGTGGGTGGCGGTGTCCACCGCTCGCACGGCGCGCACCACGTTGTGGTTAGGGCGCCGCCACTCCCAGCGCAGGAACGTGCGGAAAGCCACGACCCGGTCTCCGACGGTGGCCACCCAACTGGGTGACTCCCCGAAGGGGTTCTCGCGGTGCTTCCAGTGGAAGAACGGGCCGTGGCGGTCGTCGTCATCCCAGCCCAGCGCGTCACGCCCCAGGCCCAGGATCGCTTCGTCGTCCTCCGCCGACGCCCGGCGGACGATAGGTGGTGTGGTCACCTGTCGCCGACCGATTGGTGAGCGCTGGCTCTCCGCCATGGAATCCCCGTTCCGCATGCGATCCGAGCGCCAAGCACTCTTTGGTCCGTTGTCGCCCGCCTACCAGTCACAGCCGACAAGGGATCACGGGGACCCCCCCCAGAGTCCAGTCCGGTCATTGCGGAGTCCGCTGAGAGGCACTGACTCGGACCTTTCCAAAGAGTTGAGAGCCCTATGATAAGCGACGGCGTACATCGACACGGGTCCCTTTGGTAGCTCATGCCAGGTGACGGCTGTGTGAACAGTCGAGGGTCGAGGCTCGCGACTTCGAACGCCCCCGGCCCGGTGACTAGCGACCGAACTGGCTGCCTTCGTGCTTGAAGAGGGACTGCCGTGCGGCGGGGTGACATCTGATCTGTGGTGCCGGTGGTGCCAGGGGAGAGGATGTGTGCCATGCCCAAGCCTTACCCGAAGGAGTTCCGCGAGGAGTTCGTCCGGGTCGCTCTGAACCGGCCCGACGGCGTGCGGATCAAAGGCATCGCCGCCGATTTCGGGATCACGGAGCGCGTCTGGGGAACTGGCTGGCCCAGGCTCGCGACGACGGCCAGGACGCGTCATCGCGCAGCGAGATGGCCGAGTTGCGGGAGGCGAAGCGCCGGATCCGGCTCCTCGAGCAGGAGGACGAGGTGTTGCGACGAACGGCTGCCTATCTGGGTCAGGCCAGCCTCCCAAGAAGAAGGGTGATCTACCCGCTCGTGCGCGGGCTCGCCGGCGACGGGATCCCCGTCACGGTGTCGTGTCGGATACTCGGCTTTGCTCGCCCTCCCTACTACCGGTGGCTCAACGAGCCCGTGACCGCCGGCCAGTTCGACGAGGCCTACCGCGCGAACGCGATCTTCGACGGACACTGCGACGACCCCGAGTTCGGGTACCGGTTCCTTGCCGATGAGGTCCGCCAGGGCGACCACCCGGAGGTGTCGGATCGGGTGGTGTGGCGAGTGTGCCGCGACAACCAGTGGTGGTCGGCGATCGGCAAACCCAAGAGAGGCAAGGGGTCGAGGCCGGGGGCGGCGGCGCACGACGACCTGGTGCGCCTCGACTTCACGGCGGAACGCCGAACCGGCTGTGGCTGGCCGACATCAGCGAGCATCGCACCGCCGAGGGCAAGCTCTACTGCTGCGCGATCAAGGACGTGTTCTCGAACCGGATCGTCGGTTGGGCCGTCGACAAGCGCATGAAGGCCAGCCTGGTGGTCGCCGCGATCGAGATGGCCGTCGCCCGCGGCGGCGGCGACGTCGCCGGCGCCATCCTGCACTCGGATAGGGGCAGCCAGTTCCGATCCCGTAAGGTCCCTACTGTCATCCCGTATGGCGGAGCCCTGGTCGACGACCCCGACCGCATCGACGAGACCCTGTTCGCCCGACTGGGCCCACGGCGTACCCAGGCGTGGTCCACCTCGATCGTCGACGTGAGCGCCGGGCAACTCCTCTACGTCATCCCCGGCCGCTCCGCCGCCGGAGCGTGCGCGTGGCTCGCAGCCCGCGACCAGGCTTGGCTCAACCGGATCGAATGGGCCACCCTCGATCTGTCAGGGCCATTGCGCCTCGCGTTCGACACCGTGCTCCCGGCTGCCACCCAGGTCGCCGATCCGTTCCACCTCGTCAAGCTGGCCAACACGAAGCTCGACGAGTGCCGCCGCCGGGTCCAGAACGAGACGCTCGGCCACCGGGGCCACAAGACCGACCGCCTACGAGCCGCACTCACCTCACTCGCCGTACCGCCAGCCCCGCCCTTCAACCGGCCCTAAAGATCGTGGTTAGCAGAGACCGAAGTTGTGGTGTGGCGACCCTGCCGAATAGGCGGACGGAAAGGAGATCGAGCAGCGCCGCCGCACGAGGCAGGCCCCGAGCGTAGGATACGGTAAAACGCAGTCGTTTGCATGCTGTCGCCCGATCGCCTCTTGACAGATCTTTGCGAACCCCGTGGATTGCCTCACCACGGAGCGTGCGGTTCACAGCTCTGTCAATTCCTAGGCTCCGATACATTCCTCGGTCCTGGTACATCTTGCCCAGAATCCGGATGTCATCGCCGGACTTCACCAGTCTCGTCCACGTCGAGCCGCGGTCGACGAAGTAGGTGCCTCCAATGCGTGGGTCTTGCATCGGGACGGCTCCAGGGAGCCCGGCCACCCTTATGAAGAAGTCATGATCTGCTGTCAGCCAGCGAGGGTCCATACCTCCGACCTTGTCGAAGTCGCTCCGGCGGAAGGCCGTGCCACACAAGAAGAAGGGCCTGCGGGTCGCGACCTTCGCTAGGCCAGCTCGGCCTTTGTATGTGTGTGGGCCATATCCAGGGTGAGGGCGGCTCGGCTCCCCGGCAGCATTCACAAGAATGACGTTGGATCCGATTAGGGTCGCTCCCCGTGCCGCCGCCTCGGCGACCACGTCGGCGAGGACTGGCGAGACGACATCGTCGGCCGAAAGGAGGACCGCCCACTCGCCGGTGCTCGCACGTACTGCCCGATTGAGGTTTTCTATCGGGGGAACGTGCCGGTCGAAGCCAGCAAGGCGAAACCTGCGGTCCGAGCTGAAGGAGGACGCGACCGCCAGCGAGTCATCGGTCGACGCGTTTTCGGCCACCACAACCTCAATGTCGTGACCCGTGATCGCCAATGCGCTTTCAATGGCACCCCCCAACCACGGCGCCATGTTGTAGTTTGGGATGCAGAAGGAAAGGAATGGTCGACTCTCAGTCATCCGGCGCCGCTCCCGCTACCGATGGGGATCGCGTCAGCGGACTTCCAGCCCAGATTTAGACATTCGTCCGTCCGGCGGTGCTCCCAGTTCCCACAGCGACCCGACATCAGAACCCCAACCTTGAGGCGCTTCGGCAAGACGGCTAGCGCCCTGCATCTATCCCGATCGCCCAAGGTAGCGCTGGCGAACTCAACTGTGACCACGGCGCCGACTGTGGCAAGAGGTGACACCGGCACCAACTCGGTTGTCCATCACCAACACCGACCGCACCGAACCTCACCTGATAGGGGAGTCGGAAGTGCGAGGTAGACCTCAAGAAGCAGAGGTCCGACCTCGGAACGTGCTGTCCCGAGCGCAACGATGTGTGGAGGAGGCATCGGCGAGAGCGACACGTCCTCACTATAGACATAGGACCGCAGCGGCGAACGGAATTCCGGCTCGACTGACGCTCTCTTGGGTGGGTAGCGACTGCTGAGGGGGTGGGGGTCCTCGCGCGCACGCCGCCCTCTTCCTACGTTGCCCAGCTGCTTAGAACCGGCAGCGAGGAAGGGACGACGTGCGAGTCAGCAAGATACTCAGGAGGACCTGCGGGTTGTGCCGCGAGACGGTGGTGGTGGACTGGGATGTGACCGACCGGGACCGGCCCCACCTGGCGGTTTGGGTGCGCTCGAAGCTGCGTTGGCGGGGCCGGTGCGGCCCATGCGGTGCGCTGGCCGCCTGGTTCGACCAGGGCCGCGGTGAGCGCCGGTGGGGGCACCCCGATGCCGGGTTCGCCGCCGTCGAACTGGTGGGCCCGGCCCCGGTGGGCCCGGCCCCTCGGGTGAACTGCACCGAGTGCGACGTGACGGTAGCGGCGGTGCCGTGGGCCCGCCACGACTCCGCGTTCACCCGGGCGTTCGAAGACGTTGTGGTACATGACGCTGTGTTGGGCAACACGCAGGCCGCCGCGGACCGCTACGGGATCTCATGGCGGGCCGTGATCCACATGTGCGTACGGGTCGCCACCGAGGCGTTGGGGCGGATCGACCTGCTGGACGGCCTGGTCGCCATCGCCATTTACGAGGTCAAGTCACGAAGGGCCACAAGGACTTGACGGTCGTTCGTGACCGCCAATCGCGCCGAGTGGACCGGCCCTCGGGGGCGGGTCAATCGGTGTCGCCGTGTTCGTTTCGGCGGCCGAGCCGGTTGGTGCTGGGGAGCAGGCGGGCGGCCCAGCGGCGGAGCTCGTGTGAGAGTTCGTTGACGGTGTTGTATGACTCGACAGGCCGGCAGGGGTAGTCGGCTGTGAGGTCGAGCATCTCGACGAGGTGGGCGTCCTCGAGGTCGGGGGCGTCGCCGGGATCGGTCATGACGCGCCTTTGAAACACCACCTTGTGGAGGCGGTCAAACAGATCGTCTGCGATGGCACAGCCCTGACCTGCAGGCTGACCACCATCGACCGCACATCACCGACTACCTCGCCAACGCCTGACTCGGGACAGCCGCATGAAATCCCGTCGCAAGTCTGGGGGCGGCGCCCCAGGAGATCTAGACTAGCTTTCCCGTTGACGGGTCGGCGTTGTAGGGTGCTTTGACTGCTCGCTACGGGGTATTGTCCTGCGATGGGAACTACTGCCAGATCGATCCGGCTCACAGGCCCGGTCACGTACGACACCCACAGGACACGCAAGGCCACATGAAGGCGGTGATCCTCGCCGGGGGTCTCGGGATGCGTCTACGCGAGGAGACCGAGTTCCGGCCCAAGCCGATGGTGGAGATCGGCGGACGTCCGATCTTGTGGCACCTGATGAAGATCCTCGGCCGTGCAGGGTTGAACGAGTTCGTCGTGTGCACTGGCTACCGAGGTGAGGTGATCAAGGACTACTTCCTCAACTACGAGGCTAGGAATCAGGACTTCACGATCCACCTCGGCTCGAAAGCGGAGATCAGCTATCACGGTGAGCACGACGAAAGCGACTGGACGGTCACCGTGGTCGATACGGGGCAGTTGACGCAGACAGGGGGGCGGGTCAAGCGTGTAGAGAGCTTTGTCGACGGTGAACGGTGCCTCGTCACGTATGGTGACGGTCTCGCCGACCTCGATGTCTCATCTCTCCTCGCCTTCCATAAGTCGCACGGCCGACTGGCGACCGTCACCACGGTGCGGCCTCCCAGCCGGTTTGGGGTGATGGACATCGACAGTGATGGCCTAGTCGAGAAGTTCCGAGAGAAGCCGCAGAGCGAGGGCTATGTCAACGCGGGATTCTTCGTGTTCGAGCCCGGGGTGTTCGAGTACCTCGACGACGACAGCATTCTCGAACATGAGCCCCTCGCCAAACTTGCGGCGGACGGCGAACTCCATGCGTACCGTCACGACGGGTTCTGGCAGCCGATGGACACCTACCGTGAATTCCAGATGCTGAACGATCTCTGGGGCTCGGGGGCTGCGCCGTGGTAGGTCTCGCCGCAACCTCATCCGAAGCGTGGGCCGGCCGGCGGGTCTTTGTCACGGGCGCGACAGGCATGGTCGGGTCCTGGCTGTGTCGAAAGCTCGTCGACCTCCACGCCAATGTCTGCGCCCTCGTGCTCGACGCCGACCGCCAGTCCGAGTTGTTCCGCAATGGCACGGTGAACCGGGTCACCGTTGCGACTGGCAGCCTCGAGGACCAGGCGTGCATCGAGCGCGCCATCATCGCATTCGAAGCCGACACGGTGCTGCACCTCGGCGCGCAGACGATCGTCGGGACGGCTGATCGGTCTCCGGCTGCCACCTTCGCGACGAACGTGGCCGGCACCTGGAACGTACTTGAGACCTGCCGGATCCACGCCGATCTGGTCGACCGGGTCGTGGTTGCGTCGAGCGACAAGGCCTATGGCATGCAGCCCGACCTTCCCTACCGGGAGGACATGCCGCTCGACGGCATCGCGCCCTATGAGGCGTCGAAGAGCTGTGCGGACCTGGTGAGCCGTTCGTACGCCAAGACGTACGGCCTCCCGGTCACCATCGCCCGCTGTGGGAACATCTTCGGTGGCGGCGACCTCAACTGGAGCAGGATCGTCCCGGGCACGATCCGATCGCTCATCAGGGGCGAGCGCCCGGTGCTCCGCAGCGACGGGTCGTTCGTGCGCGACTACCTACATGTCGACGATGTCGTCGACGGCTACCTCGCCCTGGCCGAGGCGGCTGTCGAACCAGCCCTCTACGGCGAGGCATTCAATTTCAGTGACGAACGGCCGCTGACGGTGTGGGACATCTACGAGGCCACCTGCGCAGCCTTTGGTGCACGAGTCGAGCCAGACGTCCGCGACAGCGCCATCGGCGAGATCCACGACCAGTACCTCGACTCGAGTAGGGCCCGCAATGTGCTCGGATGGAAGCCCACAACCGGCCTGGCCGACGGGCTCAAGCGGACGGTCGCCTGGTATCGCGACTACTTCGGCGTCGGAGCGCCCTGATGGGACGGCCCGACGAGCTCCGCCGACAGATCGAAGCGCTCGTGCGCGAGTACCACGCCGAAGCATTCCCGACGCGAGCCTTCATCCCCGGGCAGACGCCCATCCCGGTGTCGGGCAAGGTGTTTGACGCCGCCGAGATGGTGTCGCTCACCGAGGCCTCACTCGACTTCTGGCTCACCACCGGCAGGTTCGCAGCAGCGTTCGAGGAGCGCTTCGCAGAGTGGCTCGGACTACGGCACGCGGTGCTGTGCAACTCAGGGTCGTCCGCCAATCTGCTCGCGCTCACCGCCCTCACGTCGGAGAGCCTTGGCGATGGACGCCTCCGCCCCGGCGACGAGGTGCTGACTACCGCGGCCGGCTTCCCGACGACCATCAACCCGATCCTGCAGAACGGGCTCGTCCCCGTATTCGTCGATGTCGAGCTCGGCACGTACGACGCCAAACCCGACCGACTCCGTGAGGCCGTCGGCCCCCGCACCCGCGCGATCATGATGGCCCACACCCTCGGCAACCCGTTCGACCTCGGAACTGTCCTGGACCTGGCCGCAAAGCACGACCTGTGGGTTATCGAGGACAACTGTGACGCTCTCGGCTCTCGTTACGATGGCCAGCTTACGGGCACCTTCGGCGACCTGGCGACCGTCAGCTTCTACCCGGCACATCACATCACGATGGGCGAAGGCGGATGTATCGTCACCGACAGCGGACCCCTCAAGAAGCTGGTCGAGTCGTTCCGCGACTGGGGCCGCGACTGCTGGTGCGAGCCTGGCAAAGACAACACCTGCGGGCGCCGGTTCGACTGGCAGCTCGGCGATCTGCCCTACGGGTACGACCACAAGTACGTCTACTCGCACATCGGTTACAACCTGAAGCTCACCGACATGCAGGCCGCGGTGGGCCTTGCGCAGCTCCACAAGCTCGACCGCTTTGTCGAGGCGCGCAGGCGGAACTGGAACCACCTGCGTGATCGCCTCGCCCATCTCGAGGAGATCCTCGTCCTCCCGCAGGCGACCCCAAGCTCCGACCCCAGCTGGTTCGGGTTCGCGGTGACCGTCCGGCCCGAATCAGCGATCGACCGAAACCATCTCGTTCAGATCCTAGAGGGGGCCGGGATCGGGACGAGACTGCTCTTTGCCGGTAACATACTTCGTCAACCCGCCTATGCCGACACACCGCGACGTGTGGTGGGCTCGCTCGAGAACACTGACATCGTCGCTGAGCGGAGCTTCTGGCTCGGTGTCTACCCTGGCCTGACCACCGACATGCTGGACTTCGTCGCCGACACCCTCGAAGAGGCACTGACCTCCAGGAGCACTACGGTCGTCGGTCCGTCCAGGCGGTCAACGTGACCGCTGGATGCATCGACGTAACCGAGATCAGTGGGCTCAGCCGCTGCATGCTATTGCCTCGACACAATCTCTTCTCTCGCTCCGCCTCAGTCCACTTTAGCTCGGTCTCACTCTTATGACTTCACTGATATCGCAGGCTTTTGCCGGAGCCGGTAACCCCTTTCTAATCATCCTTGGTGCCCGAGGATTCATCGGGAGTGCGGTGATGCGCCGTGCGGTTCCGGTCGCGGATCGCACGATCTTGGTGGTACGAACTGTCGAGCCGTCTTGGCTGAGTCGGATCACCAAGCTAGGCTACAGAGTGATTCCATCGTGTGACCTTGCTCTTCTGCCTTCGATGCTCCCGCAAGGGGACGAGTATGTAGTTGTCGATGCGTCGTGGCGGGGTGGCGTCGATTCAAGGTCAAGAGGCATCGACTCACTTCAATTTCAAAACGTCGAACGAGTACGCGAGGTTATCGATGTCCTGTTGAAGTGGCGCCCGCCTCGTGCGTGGATTGGCCTCGGGTCGCAGGCCGAGTACGGCAATCTGAACGGATCTCTTTCCGAGGACCTTCCCGCACAACCGACCGACGCATATGGCCGCGCAAAGGTCAGGATCGCCGAGATGGCTGGCGAGTCCATCACATCAGTCGGCGCCCGCTTCTCGTGGTTGAGAATCTTCGCCGCATATGGGTTGGGTCAACCAGCAGGATGGCTGATCTCTGATGCACTTGCTCGCCTATCGCTGGATCAGCCGATCATACTCACTCATGCTCTCGAGCGCCAGGACTACGTTTGGATCGATGACGTTGCTACTGCCTGCCTGAGCACGGCAGTCGCCAATCTCGGCGGGACCTATAATGTGGGTACGGGCCAATCCCACAGCGTGCAGGAAGTTGTCCAAACATTGCGGCATCTTCTCGGGTCATCGAGTGAGATTCACTCTGGCTTTGTCGGACCAGTTGATCGTGCGACAAAGGACCGAATAGCAGATATCGCGATGATTCAGAGAAATATTGGATGGGCCCCCACAACTACACTTTCCGAAGGTCTGGGCAGAATCGCTCGGTGGCGTCTCGCGGACAAGGGTCGCGTATGATGACATTCGTGCGAACCGCTGAATTGCTGTACGAGTCCGTAGCCCTCATTCGTGCGGTCGAAGAGCGCGTGATCGAGGAGTACCCTACGCGACGAATCCGAATGCCGGTCCATCTCAGCATTGGGCAGGAAGGTGTCGCTGCGGGTTTGATGGTCGGCTCTCGCACGACGGATACTGTCATCGGCACGCACCGTTCTCACGCCTTCTATTTGGCCAAGGGTGGCGACCTTCAAGCACTTGTTGATGAGCTATATAGCCTTCCTTCAGGGTGCAGTCTCGGCCGAGGTGGCTCGATGCATCTCACAGACCAAGAAGTGGGATTTCTAGGTTCTACAGCGGTTCTCGGCGGAGGAGTTCCGATATCGGTCGGCCTTGCCTTTGCCAACAGAGCAAGACAGGTCGACGATGTCGTTTACGCTATTACTGGTGATGGAGGCGTCGACGAGGGATCATTCTACGAGGCCCTAAATCTAGCGTCTCTTTGGAGCCTTCCGGTCATCTTTGTTGTCGAGAACAATGGATATTCAACTCTTACGAGTCAAGCGAACCGGCAGGCAGTCACCGACATCTTGTCCAAGTCAGAGGCGTTCGGAGTGCCAGCCAGCCGATTTTGTGGCAGTGACACAGTGGGATTGTCGGCGCATGCAGCGCCGGTCGTCATGCGGTCTCGGAGGGGCGAAGGGCCCCAATTGATTGAAGTAACGACGCACCGACATCTCGGCCACGTCGGTATCTCTAGTGATTGGGGTTCTGGCCGGCCACTGTCTGCAGAACCAGATTGGAGCGTCGTAGACCCCCTCGCACGGCATCATTGGATAAACCATGTCGCTTCAGAAAGGTTGGATGCGGTACTAGATCGGGTCAAGACACGCATAGACTTAGCTTTCCGGTCGGCCATAGACAGATTTGAATTGATGAACCGGGAAATGAAGCTTGAAGCACCACCGAGCCCAGATTCTGCGAGTGTGTAAAGGTGCGGATTCCAAGTGACCCAGCGTTCCTGGGCGGCTCCGGTAGCGGTGGTGAGGCAATTCGCCTCGCGATTATGCAGGAGATGGCCCGTGATGATTCGGTATTTGCGTATGGTGAGGGCATTAACGATCCCAGTGGATTCTTTGGCACGACGGTCGGCCTGGCGGAACGATTCCCCGGCCGAGTCTTGGACACCCCGAATTCTGAGGAGTCGCTGGTGGGGTTCGGTATTGGCGCTTCACTCGGCGGCCTACGGCCGATCCTGGTCAACTTGCGTGTGGAGTTCCTCCTACTCGCGATGAATCAGATTGTGAATCATGCTGCGAAGTGGCGGTCTATGACCGGCACGTCTGAGTTGCCTTTGACGATCAGGGCACTTGTAGGGCGTGGGTGGGGACAAGGTGCCCAGCATTCCGGAGTATACGGCCCTCTCTTTGCCCACGTACCGGGTCTTGAGGTCGCGGTCGCTGCGGATGCAAGAAGCGCAGCGGGTCTGTTGGTGGCTTGTGTCCGGAGTGATAGTCCGTCGATCATCATTGAACCAAAGGCGATCTTGGCCGACGCCTGCGGGTTAGAAACGGAGGTTCAACCAGTAGGGGTTGGGAAGGCGGAAGTGCTAGAGGTCGGTGTCGATTTTACCCTCATCGCTGTTGGAGATGGAGTGCGGACTGCGCTAGAGGCAGCCGCCCTGCTGAAGTCAAGGAGTATTGCGGTGGAAGTGATAGACCTCCGGTGGATGGCGCCTGTCGATGAGGAATGTATCGAGCGATCAGTCTGCAAGACACGGCGTGTGGGAGTTGTGGACATCGGTTGGTCGAAATATGGCGTGGCAGCGGAAGTAGCACGCATAGTGCTCAGTCGAGGCATCGACATGGAGAGTCCCCTGCTCGATTGGTCGCCAAGCAGCCACGCGCCCGCGGGCTGTTTTCTGGAGGCCGGGCATTATCCGATTGCGGGGCGAATCGCACGGGATGTGGCGTTGAGTGTGCGGGGGCATCGGGAGTGACCGCCCGGCGCCCGCTGGCGGTCCGCACCACCATTCCCGCCCGCACCTCGTGGGCCGCCCTGCAAACTGTCGACGAGCTCATCGAGGACGCCTCCATCACCCCGGTCCAAGGCCCCCGCCAACACCCACCGCTGGCGCTTTCGAGATGAGGAGTCACCGTCTCAAAGAACCCGGTCAGACCCGACCAGCGACAACTCAACACCCCGTACACCACTACACGCTGAGCTCCCCCCGTTTCAGCGGACGGGCTGCTGCTGTTGGGGCCGCCGTTCTTGCGCAGAGCTCCTCGCGTTCGCACTCGCTGAGCGCGTCCGTATCAGCGGCCCGCTCGGTGGCCTCACGATCGTCCTTCACACAGTTCCACAAGGTGCCCTCGGCGATCTCGAGCGACCGGGCCACCTCGGCTACCCGGCCGACCCGAGCTCTTCAGCAGAGCGATCGCCTCGCGACGGAACTCGGCGGGGTGCTTCGCTGGACAACCCACACGGACCTCCTACCTTGAGGGTCACCCGCAGAATCAGGTGTCCACGCAGGCCGGGCAACTCCACTCTGCGCCTCGCATCACCTTGAGGTCTGTTCGAGTCGCTCCTCGAGGACGCGCTTCAGGTCGCTGCGAATGACGGTCCACTGGAATCGCTCCTCGAAGCGCCTTCGTGCGGTCAGCCGCAGGTGCTGCCTCAGATCCGCGTCACTCAGGAGGCGCACCAGAGCGTCCGCGAAATCGCCCGGTGCGTTTGCCAACAGGAGATGCTCGCCATCGAGTGCCTCGAGACCCTCTGCTCCGATGGTCGTGGATACCACCGGGATGCCTCTCGCCCACGCTTCAACAATCTTGATGCGGCTGCCACTCCCGACCTGCAAGGGGACAGCAACCACATCGGCACTTGTGTAGAGAGCCTCCAAATCATCGACATAACCAGTGACAGTCACGTGGGGGTCCTGCGCCAACCGGTGGATCTCGTCAGGAGCCTCGCCGGCGATGACCACGCTGACCGGCCCAAGACGACGGCGGACCGAAGGAAGGATGTCGTGCACAAGAACGCGGGCCGCCTGCTGGTTGGGTTCATACCGAAGAAACCCGAGGAACAGGATCGTGGGATGGTCAATCGGGCGTGGATCGGGGCTCCAGCTGCCGGGATCGTCAGAACCGTTGGGAACGATGGCTGAATCCATCGCCGTGTCGAAGACGTCGCCGCTGCTGACGTAAAGGGAGAGATCAGCGAGTCGTGCCATGTCACTCTGGAATCGTGCCCACCGTCGGGATTCCATGCGAAGCCGACTCGGGTTGCCCATTAATGGAGCAACCAGGCTCAATCGCCCCCTCTCAAGGCTCGCGGCCCACGCCTGACGTTTGTAGAAGACATCCATACGGTCATCGAGATCGACGACTTTGTACCCACCGACGAGAGAGCCCAGGAGGTACCACGAGGTTGGCTCAAGGAACAGCGTCAGGTCGTAAGGGTCGGGGAAGCTGTCGAAGAAGGCCTTACGCGTTCGGCTCGGGTTGATGACCGCCAGTGTGTACGGAACGCTAATGCCCGCAACTCGGCCGAAACGGCCTAGACGAGTCCTGAGGTCTGGGCCCGGAAGTCCAGAGATTGACCTGACTCCGAGAGGACTCATCGCTGAAGTGTCGATGGTTCGTCCGATTACAGCGAGGTCGGTTCTGGCGACTGAGCCGACGGCGCGAATTAGGCTATCCGCCCGCAGGCGCGCTCCAGTGGATCTTCCACGCACGTCCGACGTGGTGATGACCAATGCCCGATGTTGTTGGTTCGTCGGGGGCGTGACTTCATGTTCGGTTGCTTCAGTCACGGGAGAAGGTGCCACGCTACGTTGGGCAAGATCCCGGCCAGCCGTCCAATAGCCGGCCGATGTCGAATGTCAGATGCCAACGACACAGACTGTAAACGCCGTCGCATCTGTCGGGCGAGCTGAGCAAGCGGGGTAGGTCTCACCAGAAGATCGCAGGCCGAGTGATAGGAGCGCGGGTCAAGGAGGATCACCGCAAGAGTCTGGTCGACCACGTGCGATGGCGCCACCGCGCAGCGATCACTGGAACCCGCTCACCCGTCCTGTCGCCGCGCGTGTCAAGCCGACGAGGACATGAAGACAGTGGCTGTGGTGATTGCTCACGGGTTGTCCCCCGTGCCAGCCCGCGCCATCGCCGGCTCGGGGGTGGGTGAGAGGGCCCGTCCGCATGTCTACTGGACGGCGTTGTATGTTGTCGCTCGGCGGCGGCCGACTCAATTGGGGCGGACGCTAGATGACTGTGGGTCAAGGTTGTGTTCTGTGTCTGCTCGGCGGTGTCCAAGGCGGCGTGCGGTGCAGGTGAGACGCTGGGCCTACCAGGGGGCAACGATGTACAGGTCTGACCGCTTTGGCCTCACGGTGGGGGTCCGCGTGGTCGCAGGCTTTGCCGGCCGCCTGGATGCGGCTGGCCTCGAGTGGGAGTGACCCCTGAGGGCGCGGCTGCCACGAGCCAAGGCAGACCCGTGCTGGGCCGACAGCCGTACCGGCCTGACATCGATGGGCTTCGGGCGATCGCGATTCTCTTGGTCGTTGGCTACCACATCGGTCTTCCCGGTTTCGGTGGTGGGTTCATCGGGGTCGACGTCTTCTTTGTGTTGTCGGGTTTCTTGATCACGGGCTTGCTCGTCCGCGAGGTCCGTGAGTCGGGCAGAATCAGCTTCCTCGACTTCTATGCCCGGCGGATCCGCCGTCTCTTGCCCGCTCTCGCGCTGGTCGTCGTGGTAACGCTGCTACTCGGTGTACTCGTACTGCTGCCGTGGGAACTTGAAGGAACGGCAAAGAGTGCCACCGCTACCGGGGCCTTCGTGTCGAATATCTACTTCTGGCGCGTGACCCATGGATACTTCGGGGAAGTCCCAGAGACGCAGCCGCTTCTCCACACGTGGTCGCTTGCGGTTGAAGAGCAATTCTACTTGGTATGGCCGATCCTCATCGGTTTCGGCTACTGGTTCGGCCGGCGTCGGCCGAAGGATGTGTTGCGCTGGATCACTACGGTTCTAGCGATCACCTGCTTGGCGTCGTTCCTGCTATCGGTGGCAATCGCGGGGCCAATGCCCTTCGTGAATTTCTTCCTGATGCCACCGCGGCTGTGGGAGCTTGGCGCCGGCGGTCTCCTCGCACTCTCGGTTCCCTATCTGCAGCGGCATCCCCGACGTTTCGGGGCCCTGTGGGTTATTGGTGGTTTGGGAGTAATCGTCGCGACCAACCTAATTGTCACATCGGCGGGGCCATGGCCAGGGCTGCCCGCCCTTGCACCGGTGTTGGCAACGGTGGCGGTTGTACTGGGGGGCAGCAACAGCGAGCCCAACGGTGCGTCAGGGCTTCTCGGACTCTCGCCGATCGTCTCTGTCGGCCGCCTGTCGTACTCCTGGTACCTGTGGCACTGGCCGCTGCTAGTACTCGTACGACTCGCGACGCTCGAGCAAAGCCTGTGGCGAGACAGCATCATCGCTCTTGCGGCACTTGGACTCGCCGCGTTGACCTACCAATTCGTCGAGCAACCGATCCGACGGCGCAGATTCAATGTCGTGCGGACCCCCGGACTGACCCTAATGGTGGGTGGGATGCTTGTTGGGACGATGCTCGTTGGTGGCATCACGGCCGCTCGCCTTGCTGATCGATTGGCTGCGACGGATCAGTATGAGCGCTACGCGGAGGCGCTTTCTCCTCCCAACAGCCATCACTGCACCGTGCCCGAGGTTCTGTGCGTCCGGGCCCGCAACGCACACGCAGGGACCGTGGCCCTTCTCGGCGACTCAATGGCCGGCGCGTGGAGTGAGAGCTTGGCCCAGGCGACCACGTCAATCGGTATGGGGCTGCGGGTCGGGACCTACGGCGGTTGCCCGTTCGTTAGCGAGATCGGTCTCTGGAATGACCAGACACACCGGCCGAAATCCTCGTCGTGCGCTGCGCGGGTCGAGGACTGGCTAGGGTTCGTGCAGGACCCGGACAATGGAATCACCATCGTGGTGATCGCGAACGTCAGTCTGCCGGGTCGTCGGATCGCTGAGCCAACCGAGATCACAAGCGTGATGGACGGAGACCGGCGGCTGCCCATGGATGATGCACTCGAGGCCTGGGAGTCGGGCCTCCGTCACACGATCTCGGCGATCACCAGCCGCGGGATTCGAGTGATTGTCCTGCAGACTGCGCCCGGACTCGCCAAACCAGCACCCGACTGCGTACCTCGCAAGGGAATCGCAGAGTGCGGTGTCAAGCGAGAGATTATCGACCGATATCGCGATCCAGTGGTCCAAGCTGAGCGCCGTGCCGTCGAAGGTGATGCTCTGGCCTCCGTCTGGGACCCTGAGCCGCTCTTCTGCACCGACGATATCTGTCTCCCCGAGGACGACGGCGTTGTCTATTACTGGGACGCCTACCATCCGTCGCAAGCGAAGACCGTTTCTGCTGCGCCAGTGATCGCCCAGTTGCTCGAGGGAGCGCCATGAACACGCTGAGGGTTGTGAAAGTGCTACATGAACCGCCCCGGGTCTGGTGGAGCCTCTATGAAACCCGGGGCGCTTCACCCCAGAGCCCTACCTGGTCATGGTGGAGTCCACTGAGAGGCACAGACCCGGACCTTTCGACGAGTTGAGAGCCCTACGATCAGCGACGAAGCACATCGACACGGCTCCCTTTGGCAACTCACGCCAGGGGACGGTCGTGGGATCAGTCGACGGTCGAGGCTGGCGACTTCGAACGCCCCACGGGACCGGTGACTAGCGTCGGACCTGGCTGCCTTCCTGCTTGGAGCATCGATACCGCTATTGTATGAGTACGACCGCCATCGGGGAGGCAGTGACGCATGCCGCAGACTGACGAGTGCACGGACTAAGCGGTTCCTTCACAGTCACGCATTCGCGAGGATCGCTCAACATGACCATGATCGAATGCCGTTTCGTCCGGAGCGACTGGTGACCACCACACCTGAATTCAGCATCATCCTACCGACCTATGGGCGTCCCGCCTTCCTCGCTGAGGCGATCCAGTCTGTGCTGGCGCAGACCGTCGAGGATTTCGAACTCATTGTCGTTGACGATGCCAGCACAGAACCGGCCCGTATACCTACGGGAGATGCCCGGATTCGCTTGCTGCGGCGAGAGGTCAATGGGGGTCCCGCCGCAGCGAGGAATACGGGCCTGGCAGCAGCCACTGGGAAATATGTCGCCTTCATTGATGATGACGATCTCTACGATCCCCACCGTCTTCAAATGGCGCGGGATGGATTGCTCAAAGCCCCAATAGCCCTCTGTTGGTACAACTATATAGGGGAGTCTCCACATGGCAGACGGCTGGATGCTGACGTCGCAGATCAGCTCCTAGCGGGTTTGGTGCCGCACCTAGGGGCAACCGCTGTGACCTCTTCGATCGTTGTACCCTTCGATGAGTCCTACTTGGGCGCCGAGGACGTTGAGTGGTGGATACGGATGGCAGACATCCCCGTTGCGACGGTTCCCGAGGTGGGATACAGGTTGCGCCGGCATACCGAGGTGCGCATCAATCATGGTACTCAAGGGCGGCTCCAGGGCAGTAGGCGAATGCTTGACGCTCATGCGGACTTCTTCGACGCCCACCCAGATGCAGCTGCCTTTCGGTGGAAGCGCATCGGACTGATGGCATCCTCGATGGGTGACCGCTGGCAGGCGTTATCAGCCTTTGCCAAGTCTTTCCGATTGCGTCCTGCCGGCAAAACCCTCGGCCACGCGCTCTACGCGGTCTTCTCACGCCGGTAGGACCCCGAAGCTTCAGTCCCACATCTCGGAATCCTCACTTCTTGGGCCTACTCCCGCAGTCTGATCTGGGCCTATGGCCCTACGAAACGTATTCAGCGGGCTGACGAACGAGCGCGATGAATAACGACACAATACGGGTAACGGCCCGGACATGTCGTTGAGCTTGGAGAAGCCCTCGGCCAAGCGCGTCCCTGAGCCGAAAACGGCCGCGGAAGACCAGGGAACGAACGCCTGGGATTTCCAGAACCTTTGCACGAAGCCACCGGCGCAAAGAGTACTCGTATTCTAGAGCATCTAGCGCCTCCGCACGCGCTGACGGCCACTCGCCAAGGCGGCTGAGGCAGACGGCACCAACATCTGAGTTCCTCGCTAGCTCAAGGTCTCCGGTCAGACCGCGTCTTTCAAGCTTGGCGGCGTCGTGGCGCCGCTCTGCGTAGCTGAATAGGACAGCGGCGGAACGGTCGTGCAGCTTCACAAGTACCGGACCCGAGTTGGAGCAGTCGAAGATCTCCAGATCTGGAATACCAGCGAGCCGCTTGCCGAGGTCATGGTGTTCGCCCCATTTCCTCGCCTTGTCGAAACCGCCAGCCGCGTGGAATGCTTGACGGCTGACCAAGTAGCAGCCCGGCAGCCAGGTAGCGGGGGCGTCATAACGCCGTCCGGACACGCCGCTTATCCAAATCGATGATCCACGAATGGCGCAGAGCGTCTGTCCCCCTAGCAGTTGATCTTCGCAGACGGAGAGCATGGCTGCCCACGGCGAGAGGATGGCATCGTCAACATCGAGGAACGCCAGATAGTCAGAGCTCGCCATGGCTGCACCGAGGTTCCGAGCGGCGGAAGGACCCTCCTGCTTGCCGACCTGGATTGAGATGGGTAGCTGTACGTGACCGGTGGCGAGTACATCACGTAACGAAAGATCCGCGCCATCATCGACGATCACCACCGACACGTCCGCTTTGACACTGACCGCAACCCTCTCGACGCTCTTAAGCGACCTGAGAAGGAATCGGCCCCCATTGCGCACTGGAACGACAACGGCAACCGAGAGTTTCCGCTTGCTTTCGTTGCTCAGTGCCACAAGCTGACCTCGTCCAGGCCTCGACGAAACTTCTCGTCTAGATCGTCGAGTAGAAACTTCCTGGTCGACCGGGCACCCTCGGTGAACCTATCAATCCCGGCGAGTACTGTTAGAATAGCGTGCGCCATGGGCTCCTCTCCGCCGGAGAAATACAGGCCATTAAGACCGCTGAAGAGGTACCTCGAGTGGCAGGGGAGTTCACGCGCAACGATAGGAAGCCCGACGAAAGCGGCCTCGAGCCCGCTTCGCGGCATGCCCTCGGACTCGCTGGGGTGGACGAAGACGTCTGCTTCGCTTAGGTATGGGGCAACGTCGGTGGTCTCACCCACGAACGAGACGGCGTGCTCGATGCCAAGGCTCGCAGCCAATTCCCTCAAGGAAGCAGCTAGCGGACCATCGCCAACAATCGTCAGGGTTGCGTTCGGATACTCCTGGAGCGCGAGGCAGAATGCACGCAACAGCGACTCATGACCTTTGCCTTCGACGAGACGTGACACGTAGATCAGTGCTTGACCCTTGTCTCCGACGTGGGGCCCTGTGGCGATCCGGGTGAATCGCTCTGAGGGGGGAATCAGTACAGCTACATGCGGGCCCGCACGATGGCCATCTGGGAGGTAATCACATAGTGAAGGGCTGACCAGAATTGTTCCGTTCCAAGTGCTCCGTCTGACCGTCCGTCCGAGCCGATCTCCCACGTGCGCAGCTCCCCATGGGCTATGGCATACGGCAACGCAAGCCGGCGCGTCGTGACCACTCAGAAATGCTCCATAGGCCCGTGAGAGATCACTGTGTAGCCAAATCTGATCAGGTGCGGCCGCATCACACTGCCTGCGGAGGTCTCGGATGCGTCTTATGCGACCACCGGTACCGCGCAAGGTTCCATGCACATATGGCCCCATGTCAGAGGCGAAGGGACCATCTGCCCTGATGAGAATGAGTCTGTTCTCCACCTCCGGCGGACATGCTTGAGCGAAATCGATGAACCAAGATTCGGCTCCGCCAATGGACGCAGAGTTGAGAACATGGAGTATCTTCATGAACTTCAGGGGAGCTGATGCTTGACGGATCGCGTGGCAGCGTCAACGAAGGTCTTTAGGAGTCCGTCAGGCGCCGCACCCATCTTCCTTGACTTCCCCTTTCCATCGATCACCCCGACGACCCCGTGGCTACCTACTCGCAGGTCCGCACTGTGCACCTTCGAGTGAAACCAGCGCCCTACGCTGGGGTGGACGAGTGCCGTCGATTCGCCAAATGGTGGAGCGGCGTCGCTCGATTCGTCGGGCTTCCGGCTGAGCGCGAGCACGTCAAACTGCTCGTGGCTAATGCTTCTTCCATACGTTGTCGAACAATCCTGGGTGAGGAGGTGCACCGACTGACGAGACGCGCCGGCGCCGTCCACAACTAGGCGCCCGGCCATGCGACATCTCGACGGGTCGATCTGCCATTCGCCTATCGTTATGAACTCCTCATCTAGGCTGCCGGCTCTGCGTAGCTCCCTGCGATCATTGGTGCCTCCTGAGGACTCTGTGACCAGAAACCAACTATCCGATCGCCTGAAGGCGACCGTGTCGACGAACGGGCGTCCCTCGGCAAGGACTCGATGGAGTTCCCACGGCCCGGAAGCTTGCTCAGCGACGTACAGTCGGATCTGAGACATCTCGCTACTCTCTGGGATCATGCAAAAGCAGTTCAGCGCTTCATCATGGAAGACGTATGGAAAGGACATGTGAAAAGGCTCATGGATGGCTCTCCCGCCATAGGCCACTTCATCGCGGGTGATGGCCGCCCAGTGGATCTGGCCCTTTGTTTCGTTCCCCAGCACTCCTTCGAAGTAGATGCATAGCATGTCGTCGCCCGGAATGAAAAATGGGTCAGCTGCGAGGGCGAAGTCCCTTATCGGCTTGAATCCCGGTGACAACACTGGCTCGGAAATCTGGAGTCCCTCGAGACTATCTCCAGTAATAAGACCGATTGACCACGTTCTGGGCACGCGCCCGAGGCGGCGCTTTAGGAAGATGGGTACCCTTTGACCTAGCGACGCCATTTCATCTCGCTCCAACTGCTTGCCGGCTGTCTGCTGTCCCAAAGATGAACTCCCGACAGGTGTTCTCAAGATCCTCCGCGAGCGCCAAGTGGAGTCCCTTCGTACGGGTCTCGTTCAGGTTGATGAGCGAGGTGTCCTCAAGTGCATCCTGAAGCGGGATTGCGTAAACGAGGTCGCTGAGTCCAGCGAATTGCCCGTCCCGTGGATTGGGCATGAGAAGAATCGCGGGTGTGCCAAGTGCCGTCGCTGAGAGTGCGGCGGGAAGGCTGGTGGTCACGACGAGACGGGACCGTGCTAAGGCCCGCAGCAATCGTCGTGCCGCGACGAACTGATGGATCCGCCTGAATCTGAATTTTCCCGAGATTGAGAGTCCTGGTATTGTGTGGGTCGTCTCTCGGCGGAGCGTTACTCCCTCCTTTGCTTCCGGCTCGAGCCGTTCGAAAAGGAGCGGCGGTACGTCGATGGAGGTGACGTCGTCGCTTCGGTGTCCCGAATACTGCGGAAGCGTCAACGTGAGACAGCCCGAAAAATACGCGGGGATCCCGTAGGCCTTCAAGAGCTCCAGCGTCGCTAGGTCGCGACACCCAACCGGGCCGTTCTGCTCAAGGAAGTCCTGCTCGCTTGCTGTGAGAAGGTCAGTGTCTGACGAACCGCCATTCTGCCGAATATGGACCGAAATCAGAAGCGGTAGGAGGTTATCCCGGTTACATGGCGAGACATCGACACCACGTGTGAAACAGCCATTCCAGATCGTCCTGGTCGGATGGCGAAGTTGGCGCGGCGCGTCTCGGTCAATCACTTCATGGACGGTCGGTAACTGTTGGAGAGCGGCTATGGATTGAATCTCCTCACCAAGATCTGAGGTTGCAGAGACAAGCAAGCCAAATCGTGCCCTATGTGCCCTTGTATCGGCGATTGGCTTGTGCACAAGGCTCACGGCGGACTCGCTGCGCTAATGTTGCAAGGGGTGGGCAGGGAGGGATCTTCGGCGGGGAGCAATGGGCAGCTGGGCGATGGTTCCCAAGTCTGCTTCGATATTCCCACGTTCGCCCGGTACGGTCGGTTGGCTGCGAGCCGAGCTTCCGACAGGCGGATGTGTCTCGGTTCCGTGGAGTATTGAGTCTCTGATTCGGTCATTCTCTTCGACGACCAGGGGAGCGCACGACGCGGCATGCTACCGCGGTCTCGCGGTGTAGTGCGATCGATCGCGAGGGGTCGAAGCGGCGTGCGGCGAGCGGCCGAACGTCCAGGGCGTGGCCTCGCCGGCCGATCGGCTCGGGTGTGGGCGTGTCAAGCCGGATTGGCCCCACCGTGCTCGTGTGATCTGGCCCCATCTGGTTGAGGGTCAGGTGGCCCGGACTCGGGCTTTGGTCGTGCGGAGCCGGTAGCTGTTGGTGCCGGTCTCGAGGATGTGGGCGTTGAAGGTGACGCGGTCGACGATGGCGGCGACGAGGCGGGGGTCGGGGATCACGGTTCCCCACTCGCTGAACGGGAGGTTCGACGCGACCGCGATGGAGGCTTTCTCTTCGCGTTCGGTGAGGATCTGGAAGAGGAGTTCGGAGCCGCGGGCGTCGAGCTGGACGTAGCCGAGCTCGTCGAGGCAGAGCAGGTCGAGGCGCCCGTAGCGGGAAACGATGCGCGAGAGGCGCCGTTCGTCGGCGGCTTCGGCGGCTTCGGCGGCTTCGGCGAGTTCGTTGAGGAGTTGCGCGGCGGTGGCGTAGCGGACCCGGCGTCCTTGTTCGCAGGCGGCGATTCCGAGACCGATGAGGAGGTGGCTTTTGCCGGTGCCCGAGTCGCCGAGCAGCACGACGGGTTCGCCGGTCTCGAGGTAGGCGCCTGCGGCGAGGGTGGCGATGGTGGCGGGGTTGATGGTGGGGGCGGCGTCGAGGTCGAAGTCGGCGAGGCGTTTGGTGCGGGGGAAGTGGGCTTCGTGGATGCGCCGTTGGCGGCGCCGTTCGATGCGTTCGTCGACCTCGGCGGAGAGGACCTCGGCGAGGAACGCGAGGTAGCTCTGTTGGGTGCGCTGGGCGTTCTCGGCGAGACGGGCCGCGTCGGCCCGGATCACCGGGAGGCGCAGCTCTCGGGTGGCGGCGCCGATGGCGGCGGTCGCGGCGGTGTCGGTCATGGTGGTCATTGGGCCTCCAGGAGGTCGTCGTAGTTGGCGATCGATGGGGCGGGCCGATCGAAGCGGCTGAGGCCTTCGCCGATGGGGACGACGGTCGCGGCGGCGCCTTCGATGGCCCGTCGGGCTTCGATCGCGATC
>OBID01000266.1_pt1 | contig 22676 bp, 19 predicted proteins | sample 1519781 | NCBI WGS metagenome assembly OBID01 (sample SAMEA3991478, study PRJEB22521) | metagenome | biome: anthropogenic terrestrial biome; feature: sewage plant; material: sludge | place: Sweden | collected 2012-09-26 | reverse complement strand
CATGTTCAAGTCTAAACGTGTCGGTACCAACTATAAAGTATTCGATTTCCTGAAGTTCCGCAGCATGTACACAGATGCCGATAAGCGTCTTCGTGAGTTGAAGAAGAACAATCAGTATGCATCCAGTTCGGAGACGGAACCTGCACCCGCTGCGACGCCGTCTGTTCCTGAAGCTGACAAAGTACCGATGGATAGCGGCATACCTGCCGACCTGATGATCAGTGATGATGAAGTGATGCTGGTAGGAGATGATTTCGTTATCTCCGAAGATGTATTCAACAAGCAGAAGAACGACGACATCACCAATGCTTTCGTCAAGATAGAGAACGACCCCCGTGTGACGAAGGTCGGTCGCATTATACGCAAATTCAGTATTGATGAACTGCCGCAGCTTTTCAATATTCTTCGGGGCGATATGTCTATTGTGGGCAATCGTCCGTTACCTCTTTATGAAGCGGAGAAGCTCACAGCCGACGAATACATCGACCGTTTCATCGCTCCAGCCGGACTTACCGGTCTTTGGCAGGTAGAGCGTCGCGGTATGGGCGGTAAGATGTCAGCCGAAGAACGCAAACAATTAGATATCACTTATGGGCGGACATACAATTTCGCCCTTGATATGAAAATCATATTCAAGACACTAACAGCGTTTATCCAAAAGGATGACGTATAAACTATACATTATTAAATACCGAACATGAAAAAACAACTCTTTATAACCCTCTTGATATCCTGTGCCACGACCGGCATTGTCTCAGCACAATCGTACAACGACAGTGGCATCAGTGCAGGCTTCTTCGATTCGAGTAATGGGACTGGCAACATCAATTTTACCAATTTTCATTTACCACCATTGGCGGTATTGTTTGAAAACGCCAAACAGAATCCTCAGATTTTGTCGTTGGCAAAGGCGGAAGAACTGGCAAGAGCAGAAGTATTGAAACAAAAAAAACATATATTCACCTACATTAGCGGTCATGCCAGTTATAGTTATGGTATGACAGATATGTGGGGTAACAACTCCACCACATACAATCCTGTTGTTTACCAATATCAAGGCAGTAAACAAGCTTATTGGAATGTCGGTGCGAGTCTAAGCATACCAGTCGAAGATATTTTAGATCTCGGGCAGGCTGTAAAACGCAAAAGACTGGCAGCAGAACAGGCAGAATATAATAAGGACATTATGTTCGACCAACTTAAATTACAGATAGCAACATTATATATTAAAATTACGAATGACCTTGTTGCCTTAAAATCTGCAAGTGAAAGCGCAGCTGCTTCACAAGGAGCAGGAGCATTAAATCAGGAAGACTTTCATAATGGCAATATGGACATTGCAGGTTTCGCACAAACTAAAGAAAGAGAAGCAAGTGCAGTATCTCAATATCAAACTATGCAGACATCAATAACCACAGATATTATCACGCTAGAAATTCTCACACATACACCTATTATAACCAATTCCACCACCGATGTAACACTTGAAAGTTATAAAGACAAAGATACGAGAGACTTACAGAAGAAGCAGGCCGCTGAAGAGAAAAAAGAACTGAATCAGCGAATCAAAGACGACAAAAAAGCGGAACAAGCCATTGAAGCGAAAGAGAAAAAGGCTGCAGAGAAAACTTTGAAAGATAATAAAAAGAACGCTAAAAAATAAAGAATATGGATGTATTTAGATATGTAATCAGATTACTTTACCGCATTCGCTGGTATTTGGTAATTTTGCCATTGATTGCCCTGATCATTGCGTGGTTTTCGACACGCGATATGGATCGACAATATGATGTGTCTAGCACTGTATATACTGGTATGATTACAGGTTATAATATTGAAGGTGGCTCGGGCATTACAGGTGGAGATCCACAAGCTAACATCAATAATCTGATGTTGATTATTACGACCAACAGTACACTGCAGGAAGTATCTCTTCGTCTGTTCGGTCGTTGTATGATGTATGGTGACCCGAACAAAGATAACAATTACATCAGTGCGCAGCATTTCCGTGAACTCAATGCGACTGTTCCTGCAGAAGTCAAGGCATTGATTAACCATAATAGTGAAGCTGCAACTTATGCGAATCTCAAGGCTTACGAGAAGCCTGCAACCGACAATTATCTATACGGTCTGTTAAATTATCATCCGTGGTTCGGCATTAACAACATATCAGCCAAGCTCAAAGTTACGCAACTAAATAGTAGTGACATTATTAATATTGGCTATACTGCGAATGATGCCGGTATAGCATATAATACTGTGGATATTCTGAATGATGCCTTCACTAAACAATATCAGGATATTCGATTTGGTGAGACCAACAAGGTAATCAAATTTTTCGAACGCGAAGTTGCACGTCTGTATAAAATATTATGCGGAGCTGAAGATGAACTGATTAAATACAATGTTGATAAACGTATTATCAATTACGGTGAACAGACAAAGGTTGTAGCAGGACTGGATGCGACACAGCAAACATCTGATAATCAGCAATTGATGGACTATACGACAACTAAAACTTTGATGGATTATTTGGAACGCCAATTGGGAAATCGTGCAAAGATTATTCGTTCCAACAGACAGTTTACCGACAAAGTCAACGAGATTTCCAAGCTTCAGTCACGTATTTCCAATCTTCGCCTGATGAGCAGTGAGGGCGGCAGTAACAATGCCGATGCGCAGGAAGAATTAGCAAAAGCCCAAAAGCAACTTCAGAATACAACGACGAGTGTAAAAGGATTAACCAAAGACATAGAATCTTCTTCCTATAGTACCCAAACAGGTGTAAAAGCCAATACAATGATTGATAAATGGCTTGAACAGGTACTTCTCCTTGAGAAGACAAAAGCAGAAATGTCCGCTCAGGATATCATGCGCCATAATATCGATAAACAGTTCCTTTATTTTGCACCTATCGGCGCAACTTTGGCACGTAAAGACCGCCATATCGGATTCGTAGAAGGCAACTATATGGCCATGCTGAATGCACTCAATGCAGCCCGTCTGCGCCAGCGTAACCTTCAGATGACCACGGCTACCCTGCGTGTTCTCAATCCACCATTGTTCCCGCTCAATGCGGAGCCGACCAACCGTATGATGATTTTGTTATCAGCATATCTGCTTACATTCCTATTGGTAACTATATACTTCTTCATCATCGAGATTCTCGACCGTACACTGCGAGACCGTATGCGATCGGAACGTATCACCAAGATACCAGTGATGGGATGTTTCCCGAAAGAGAGTAATCTCCGTTATCGTAGGTTCAACAAGACCATCAGCGACATGGCGATGCGTCATCTCAGTAAGACTATTCTCCCCAATTTTAAGACAGGGCAGCAGAATGTCATCAATCTGCTTTCTACAGATGCCGGTAATGGGAAAAGCTATCTGGCATCCGAACTGGAGAATTATTGGATATCAATAGGCTTACAGGTCCGTCGTCTCACTTACGATGAGGATTTCCTTGCCGAAGACAGTAGATATATCATGGCGAAAGACATCAAAGATCTCTGTCCGGATATCCTTGAGAATGAGATAGCAATTGTGGAATATCCTAACCTTAACGACCATTCTATTTCATCTGCGTTATTAAATATGGGTACGGTCAACCTAGTTGTTACCCGCGCCAACCGTACATGGAAAGATGTGGACCAGAAAGCGTTGAAAGAGATTGAATCACAACTTACAAATAAGAATTCACTCTTTATGTATCTGACCGAAGCGAGCCGTTATGCAGTCGAAGAATTCGTTGGTCAGTTACCGCCTTATTCACGACTGAACAACTTTGTTTACCGTCTATCTCAAATGGGATTGACAGCTACAGAAAATAGTCACTCATTATAGAAAAGAGCATGAATCATATACAAGCCAACGGAATAACAGGATATATGAAGGAAAACGGAGGAAGAGCAATTGTGCTCTTTCTCCTTTTCTTACTTGCCATATATGAGTTATTGACCAGTGGATTGAATAATTTTGCTATCGTTTGTGCTTTGCCATTGATAGCATTGGCTGTATATATTGGTTTCAAATACAAAATGTTTATTTTTTGGTTTCTGTTCGTTTTCAACTATTTCGTTATGTTCTTTTCCAAGATGGGGTATTTAAACATACAAGCATCCTTGCCTAATGAGCTAATGGAATTATTACTGATTTTTATTGCCATCATAGATTACAGTGATTTTAAAGGTAAAAATTTAAATAACCTTATGCTTTTAGCCTTGGTAATATGGGTGGGATTTTGCACCTTGGAAGTATTAAATGACACTTGCGACATAGGTATCAATATCAATGCATGGTATAAAGGTGCACGACTCATGGCTTTCCAACTGTTATATGCATTTATCGTATGCTCATTATATATCAACTCACCCAAACGATTAAAACAATTCTTGTATGCATGGGCTATTTTATCTTTTTTTGCCGTCTATTGGGCATGGAAACAAAAAACATTCGGATTTAATGCCGCTGAAAATAATTGGTTATATGCTCAGGGACATATCAGACAGCATTTCGTAAATGGCATTATGAGATACTTTTCGGTATTTAATGATGCGGCAGTCTTTGGTTGTCACATGGCTGCTGCTTCAGTTGCCTTTTACATCATTAGTATCACATCCAAACTTAAAAGGGATAAAATATTTTTCCTCATCTCAGGAGTTGCCTGTACATGGGCGATGTTTACATCTGGTACGAGAACAGCCATTTTTTGTATGATAGTTGGATTTATACTATATATCTTTTTATCCAAATCCGTCAAAATTGCAGTGCCTGTTACTATAATATTTGGACTTTTTATCTGTATGCTTGCATTTACCAAGATTGGTCAAGGGAACAATCAGATAAGAAGAATGCGAACAGCCTTCGATAAAAATGATGCATCTGCAAGTGTCCGTGATGTCAATAAGGAATCAATGAAAAAGTATGTACGGGATGCGCCATGGGGTATGGGTATTGGACTATTTACAAATGACATTCCTGCTTTTAACAAATATAAAATACTATCAGAAACGCCACCTGATTCTGAATACGTTTTTATTTGGGTTCACACTGGAGTTATAGGTATTACAGTATTCATTATCACAACGATCTTAATGCTTTTCGGAGCATGTTGGGTTGTATTGTTCCGCATCAAGAACCGATCTCTTTGTGGAATTGGGGCTGCTTTCTGCTGTGCCTTCGTCTCCATTCATTTAGGCGGCTATGGTAATCAGATATTAATGCAGTTCCCCAATGTGATTATTTTCTATGGAGGATTAAGTCTTGTCTACATATTACCACTCATAGAGAAAGACTATCAAGCACTTGAAAATAATCAATTGAAACTACAAGCAGAAAGAAAAGAAGCAAAACTAAAAAAGAAGCGTGAATCCAGAGTATGACATATCCATCATTACAGTCAATTATAATGGTTTGAAAGATACATGCGAACTGATTGACTCCATCCCTTTTGATGAATACTCATTAGAAGTGATCGTGGTGGATAATGCATCAAAAGAAAACGAAGCTTCTACTATACAAGCGAGATATCCAAAAGTAAAAGTAATACGCAGTGATAAAAATTTGGGATTTGCTGGAGGCAATAATCTCGGAATAAAAAAAGCGAAAGGTAAATATCTTTTCTTCATCAATAACGACACGTACTTTAAAGACTTTAATATAAAAGCTCTCATATCCCGGTTGGAGTCCTCACCGAATATAGGTGTCGCATGTCCCAAAATAAGATTTTCCTGGGGCAATCAGCCTATACAGTGGGCTGGATACACGAAGTTATCACCGTTTACAGTACGCAACAAAGCCATTGGTTTCAATGAACCAGATCACGGACAATACGATGTAGCGCATCCCACTCCTTACGCCCATGGCGCAGCCATGATGGTAAAAAGAGAAGTGATAGAAAGAATCGGAATGATGCCCGTTGTTTACTTCTTGTATTACGAGGAAGTGGATTGGTCTATGCAAATTACTGAAGCCGGATACCAGGTATGGTACGAACCTGCATGTACAATCTTTCATAAAGAGAGTCAGTCCACAGGACAGAACAGTCCGTTGCGTTCATATTATATCAAACGTAACAGACGACTGCTCGTCAAACGCAATTACAGGGGGGTCAGCAAATACATAGCATTGCTGTACCTATATATAATAGGATTAAGAGGTCTATTGAAGAAAATATAAACAATCGAATATGAACATATCATTCTGGATCATACTATATATTATTGACGGACTATTATTTATACCGATAGTCCTGACCACCTTATATATGCTCATATTTGCCACGGCATCGTTACTAGGACATCGCAAGATAGTACCGAAGGCAAAACATCAAAACCGCATTGTTATATTAATACCGGCATACCGTGCAGATAAAACGATTATGCAGACCGTATTGTCTGTCTTAGGTCAAAGTTATCCACAACGCCTGTTCGATATCACTGTCATTTCCGATCATCAGGACGAAATAACCAACTTCCGCCTGGCGCAATTGCCAATAACCCTTGCCGTGCCCAACTTTGAAAGTAGCACCAAAGCAAAATCATTGCAGTTTGCCATGAAGAGCTTACCCGCATTCAAAATTTATGATGTTGTACTCATACTGGATGCCGATAATGTGGTAGCACCGGAATTTCTCGATGCAGTCAATGATGCTTATGAAGCAGCCGGCACGAAAGCGATTCAGCTACACAGAGTATCCAAGAACCGTGATACGGCGGCTGCACGTTTAGATTCCATTTTTGAAGAAATCAATAATTCCGTATTTCGTCTAGGGCACATCAACATGGGACTATCTTCAGCCATTACCGGCTCAGGATTAGTATTAGACTTCAACTGGTTCAGTAAGAATGTAGGCAAATTAAAGACAGCTGCGGAAGATAAAGAACTGGAAGCGCTACTGATGCAGCAACAGGTATTTGTCGACTATTTCAATGACGTTTTCGTCTACGATGAAAAGACGCGAAGTACAAAAGCATTCAACAAGCAACGGGGACGTTTTGTCTCTACCCAGTTTCATACAGCAATCAAAAATATGAGATATCTCATTCCCTCACTTTTCTCCAAGCGATACGATTATGCAGACAAAATACTCCAGTGGATGCTTGTTCCCCGTACAGTGCTCATAGCACTTATAACGTTAATGAGTTTGGTACTACCTTTCATTTATATGACCCTAGCTATCAAATGGTGGGTCACTTTTGCAGTCGTTATGTTTGCCTTTGCCCTTGCCACTCCTGATTATTTAATGGACAAAGATTGGGATAAATCTTTCTTGAAAGCGCCATTCCTGATGTTATGGGCGCTTATCAATCTACTGAGAATGAAAGGCGGAAAAAACAAGTTTGTACATAAAAACAAGACAAATAACTATCAAGTATGATTTGGACGCTCATACATATCATCGACCTGTTGCTATGGTTCTTCATAGCAGGTTCCGTTATGTATGTATTTTTTTTCTCTCTGGTTGCCACATTCCACAGAAAAAAGAAAAAAGGAGCGAATCCTATATCTAAAAAGAACAAATTTCTGATTATATATCCTGCATACAACGAAGATAATGTCATCAAGACAACAATAGAGAACATTCTCAAGCAGACCTATTCCAAGAACTACTATGACGTAGCTGTCGTATCCGATCACATGTCTGATTCCACAAATGCATGGCTCGCTATGCAACCGGTCACCCTCCTCACTCCTATTTTTGAGAAAAGTTCCAAGGCAAAAGCTATGCAATATGCGATAAACCATATCAAAAAGGATTACGATTACACGATTATTCTTGACGCTGACAATATAGTGGATCCTGACTTTCTGGAGAAGTTGAATGAAGTCTGCCAGCAAGGCAGTAGAGCTATACAATGCCACCGATGTGCCAAGAACACTGATAATGACATTGCAATCTTAGACGGGATCAGCGAAGAAATCAACAATACCATATTTAGGAAAGCCCACAACTACATCGGTTTATCATCCGCATTGATTGGTTCTGGCATGTGTCTCAATTACCAGTGGTTTAGAAAAAATGTACATCAACTGTCTACAGCAGGAGAAGACCGTGAACTCGAAATTCTTTTAATAGAGCAGAACATACATATACATTATGAAGATAACATATATGTATATGATGAAAAAGTAAACAATACCAACAACTTCCAGCGGCAACGATTACGCTGGATGACAGCGCAAATCCAATGTCTGCTTAATATGTTTCCTTTTACGCTCAGAGCCATTAAGAACAAGAATATCAACTTTATAGACAAGACCATACAGCAGGCGCTTATCCCCCGTTCAATACTGATTGTGTTTACACTCGTCATGGCAATATGTATGAATGTTTTTATTAATGCATGGGGTACAAAGTGGGTGATCTTGTTTTGTATTGTTTGCTTAAGCACTATATTAGCTGTTCCTCCTTATATGCGTAAACAGTCAGTGTTACGTAAAGTCATAAAGTTGCCTAACCTTGTATATAAGATGCTTCTTAATATAAGAAAGATAGATAAGAGTTCTACTGATTTCATCCATACAGAACATAAAGAATAAAAATAAAAAAAAGGTATGACGTATATCGTAAAGAAGATAATAAAAAAAATAAAGAATATTTATAAACGAATATATTCACATATTTTTCTAACGAAATATCCGTTACTCAATTCTTATCTCAGAAAAAAAAGGATTGCCCAAGGAGATGTCGGCATTATTTTTATGCTTCACCGGATTGCGGATAAGGATGACACGAAATTGCCTCCCAATGAGAATCTTAAAATTTCTCCAAAACAACTACAAAAGACAATTGACAAATACCGCCATGCAGGATTTGACTTTCTGTCATTAGATGAAATATATCAGCACATCACCAATCAGACATCCTTTAGTAAGCCATTTGTTGCATTCACAATTGATGATGGGTATGCAGATAACTTTAATCATGCATACCCGATATTCAAGAAAAATAATGTTCCTTTCTGCATTTATATTGCGACTGACTTTATTAACAAGAAAGCAATACTCTGGTGGTTTAGTATAGAAGAACTCATCATAAATAATGATTATGTTTTTTTTAATAGCAGCAAACTAATATGTCAAACGAGACAGCAAAAATGGGATGCTTTTAGAATCATCAGAGAATTCATCATCAAGTGCGACCAAAAAAACTTAGAGACTGTTTTGAACAAAAGTTTTGCCGAGTATCAGATTGATTGGCATCGACCTATTCTTGATTACGGAATGAATTGGGAGCAAATATGTGAACTATGCAATGACCCTCTATGTACAATTGGAAGTCATACCAAATCACACGCATCGATAGAGAATTTAAACAGAGAACAAATTTTAGAAGAAATAGAAAATGCGAATAATGAAATTGAGCAAAATATAGGAAAAAAGGTTAGGCATTTCTCCTTGCCATACGGAAAATCCCCGCATATTGATGTTGAGTCTATTTATGAAAAATTAGGACTACAAACAATTGCATACGCAACTGGTGGACCAATCAACGCTCATATTGCAAAAAAAACAAGAAGTTTCGTTTACCTACAAAGATTTTCACTGGAATTATCATGAAAATATTTAGTATAATCACAGTCAATTTTAACGATGTAAATGGTCTAAGAAAGACTATTGAAAGTGTTACTTCACAAAAATTCGAATCATTTGAATACATCATTATAGATGGCGGCTCAACAGATGGTAGTCTTGAAGTAATTAAAGAACACGATGCTTTGATAGACCATTGGGTTTCTGAACATGATAATGGCATTTATCCGGCTATGAATAAAGGTGTCCATTTTGCTCATGGGAAATACTTGAATTTCATGAATTCAGGGGACGTATTTCACAATGAAGATGTCTTAAATAAAGTATATGCTGAAATCACGAATGAAGATATTGTTATCGGTAATTGTTACATAGCAAATACGAATCATCCATATAGTCACTTACGCCAAAGCCAATGTGTAACAATGATGACTCTGATGAAGGAAATCATCAACCATCAATCAACATTTTATAATAGGACAATCTTTGAAAAACATCTGTATGATGAACAATTAAAGATAATTGCAGACTGGAAACTGAATTTGGAGTCAATCATTTTTGATAACTGCAAAGTTAAGATAATAAATGTATTTGTTGCTGATTATGATTTGTCAGGAATTAGTACAACAAACTCTATTTTGTTCCAACAAGAAAGAAAGAAGGTTCTGGACGAACTAATACCCAAACGAATCCAACAGGATTATGAACGACTCTATACAGACGAAGAGCTGCCTATCGTAACACTCCTACCCCAACTCAAAGAAAGTTGGCGACTACAAAGATTTGTCTATCGCTTCACGAAGTGGTTATTAAAATTCAGAAAATAGATGGATATCAGTATCATCATACCCGTATATAATACGGAGAAGTATCTGAAGCGTTGCATTGATAGCATTATCAGGCAACAGAACGTTACCATGGAAATCATTTTGGTAGATGACGGTTCTACGGATACTTCACCACAGATTTGTGACGAATACGCTAGCAAATACAAAAACATCCATGTACTTCATATCACTAATTCGGGTCCGGCAACAGCAAAGAACAAAGGGATGAAGATAGCACAAGGCGACTACATTGCCCTAACTGACAGTGACGATGCCATGAAACCTGACATGCTCGGTGAAATGGTACGTGCGGCTCGTGAGCACAAAGCCGACATCGTATGCTGTAATTATCTACAAATAGATGAGAAAAGAAACATTTCACATACAGAATGTTCCAATCAGACAATTGTTCTCGACCATGAACAGGGACTGATCCATCTTCTAGGAAAAGATAAAATCTACTCACAATGCTGGACGAAAATCTATCATAGGGATTTTTTGACGGCGAACAGCATCAAGAATGAAAACGGTCTTCGCACGGAAGAAGACTTCATTTTCAATATCAAGGCATTCGGCAGATGTACCAGATCTGTGATTGTCGACAAGCCTCTCTATATCTACACATACAGAGAGCAATCCTTGGCCCACGATTATTTCCATCAACATATCAGTCAATTCATTGACAACAGAATACTAAGGGTGAACATCACAGACCATCTGATGAAAGGTGAATCAGACTTAATTGTCGAATGGAGCCATGCCCATAACATCATGTATTACAATGAATTGATAGGCAAGGTTGCACTATTCCCTGAATATTTTCAGGACAAGCGTATTCAAGTAGTTTTTGCTTATATCAGGCAACATCGAGATATATTGCTCAGTCATCTGAATCTCTGCGGATTCAGCAAATACGGGGCACTACTCATCCTACACCTGCCCATCTTTCTTTATATGAGATATCGAAAAGGAAAAGCAATGTAGTCATTGCTTAAGATAAAGAAGAAACAGTTTCATAAAACATTTGATGCCCAGAATCTTCGCTGCATACAACCATATCTTCTCGGTATTTTCCGAACGTGATATTTCCCTTAACGAAGGGGAAATATGGATTAACTGCTGTTGTTGAATACTTATATCCGCCTGTGGACATTCCTCTTTGGCCTGAATGAGTCGACGTAAAATGCGAGTAAAAGCCAAGACCTTCTCTGTCGTCATCGTCGGATAATTCTTAAACAATTGGTATATCGTATAATGAGCATTGAATAAATCGATATGCTTGTCAAAAGAATAATGATAAGTATAGGAATCGGCCCTATTCCGTTGGTAATAATACATCCCCTTTTCCGATATATACACTTTTTTTGCCCGTTGACAGAAGGTAGCAGCCAGTCCTGTATCTTCAGAAATATGACCAACATTAAAGGTAACACCATTCCAAATTTCCCTTCGGAAGATTTTATCGCATAGTGTATATTCGATAGGAGTACCCGACCACCATGCTTTGAAGATTTCGTCGCGTCCTGAATAAGTAGCACTATCATGTAAAATGACATCCACAGCATGATTATCATCAATATAATTACAATAAGGATATTGTAGTATATCAACGTCTGGATTTGCTTCAAGGTATTCGACATGTACTTCCAAGGTTTCTTTAGACAGAAAATCATCTGGATCAACAAATGTAACATATCTTCCTTTAAACACTTGGAGAGCAGCATTACGGGCAGCACTGACACCTCCATTCTGTTGATGAATCACAACCACCCTTTCATCCTCACGCGCATATACATCAATCATCTCTGAAGAGCCATCCGTAGAGCCATCATCCACAATAATGAGTTCTAAGTCCTCATACGACTGTGTCAGTATGCTTTTTATACTGCGGTCCAAATATGCTTTTACGTTATAGACTGGCATTATAATTGATAATTCAGGTTTCTTTTTCATAATTTTTATTATTTCAATCTATTTGAGTTCATTACAAGTAACATCTATATATCCGAATATGAAATCAGTTTAATTCCATATTTGTCCATTAGTAATTCTTTTGAAAAACTTTTTAGAGCTTCATATTCATTTATACGATCAAGCCAAGTAGGATTTCGTATTTTTAGTTCTTCAGAAAGAACAGCAGGATGAACATGTAATTCACTGACTCCCTTTTTAATGTTACAAAAATACCGATGTAGTAATTCTCGTTTCTGTTTTACACTTTCATGCAGAGGTGAAGAATAAGGAATTGTAGAAACAAAGTCCGGACAATGAAGGTTGAAGTATTTATTCATAGCCCATGCATATAGTTGGATTTTCCGCCCTGGATATACATCACGAATACCATCAAGATTATATTTTTTAGTTGAGTGTCTAAAACCTATTTTCCTTTTTAGCTTTAAGCGGAAGAGAGCTTTATAAAAACATTTATATCCGCGAAAACCTAAATAAGGAATTACACTATACATGTGATTGTCTATATGCGTGAAAACAATGCCATCATCTTCTATCTTTTTTAATTGAGCATATATCTCATTAATGATATCCTCATCAGAGGCATTATAACCCAAATCACGATAAGAGCAATATAACACTCCATTCTGATCTTCGAGAGATTTAGCGTGAGCAACACTCGAATATGTAATTTTATTTGTGTTTTCAAATCCATCACATGTTAGAGTAAGATGTACTCCAATATTCTTTAATCCGAATTTATTAATGTCTTGTATTGCTTCTTCGTATGCTTTGCCATTAGCCATCAATGATGTCGAAGATACAATACCTTGAGACATTAAAGAGCATATAGCTTGATTAAACTCTAAAGACAAGCCAAAGTCATCAGCATTAATAATAAGATATTTACCATTCATAATTTATTTTGTATTTTCATTCTCCTATAATACATATAAAGATATGTTGGCATGTATTTCAATAAATAGCAGCCTAGTTTTGAAAAACCACATTTCCAATGATATTTTGTGAGTACATCCCAATGTTTTCTTATATACGAAATGGTCTCATAAGTTCTATTATCAAGAAATAGAGATGGGAAAGTAGTTATTCTACCGATGAGTTCGTTAAAATACATAATATTTTGTAAATATGCCCATTCCATTAGTTTTGGACATTCCTCATCAACTGTCTTTTCAATTAATTGTGCTCTATAAAACCGGTTACTTATATATTCATTAATATTCTTTTTAAAGTAGCTGTGAGATAGAGAGTCTTCTCTATAGTTAATTCTATAAAAACATTTATCTACAATGACACAACAAGTGCATTTTGCAAAAGCTTTGATATTCATAATAAAATCTTCGTCTGTTTTAAGTCCGTCATCATGATTCAGATTGTTTAAATGTAAAAGGTCTCTTCTAAAAATTTTCGTAACAGAACCAGTATAGATTAGATCCTTGGATAGGAGGCGACGAATCGCTTCTTCTTTATCCAATACTAATATTTCATCACTGCATTTTGTATGGCTTACATTTCCATGGCTATCAACATCCTTGAAATTGCAACAAATGATTTCAGAAGCACAATTTTTGCCAGCATTAATCATTTCTGAAAACATCGTTGGCTCTAATTCATCATCGCTATCTGTAAATGAAATATAGTCCCCGCTTGCTATTTTAAGCCCAACATTCTTTGCTGTTGCAGGCCCAGAATTTTTGATATGAATGGTATGAATATAGAAATATTTACATGAATACTCGTCACATATTCGACCAGAAGAATCTGTAGAACCATCATCAACTAAGATAATTTCTTTTGAAACTATTTGTTGGTTGATTACACTATCAACACATTTACTCAAATAATTTTCAGTATTATATACAGGGATTACAACACTAATGTCTATCGTATTTTGAGTATTAACCATAATTCTACTGCGTTTAAATTTTTGAACTCATCTGATAGGATGTAACATCTCTAGAGAAATTTTTGTTCTTTTTCTGCCAACAATTGATTGTTTATAATCCATAGTGAAATAACAAATGATATATGCAAAAATACGAAAAATATAAGTAAGTTCCAAGCAAAAGAGGCGATAAGTATGCGATAACTCTCTTTTTTTATGAGTTATCGTACCCCTATCGGCTATTTTCATATCAATTCTCGAAACAAATCATCAAACGACACGACACCTCATGAATGAATGCTTCAAACAATATATTCATCTATGATATGATTAAGTTTTGTACAAAAACACTAAAACGCATCGATAGTATTTGTATTCCGGCTATCAAAGTAAAGAAGATGATTGCTAACCTACATAATTTCCCTGCCATATATTTGCAAAGAGCTATTTATTTATGTACCTTTGTAAACAGAATAAAGCTGGATTAGTACAGATTTAGAGGCGAAACAATAAATTATGATTACATTAAATTCTAATATTTGCTTTTCATTTATCATAAGCATTTTATTCTTTATTTTGATTTTTCTTGGGATTAAAAGAAAAGACGAATCATGTGTCGACATCTTTAATAGAGATAACACTTCGGCACTTAAAGGTATCTGTGCTTTGATTGTAATGTTCCACCACTTCTCACAACACCTTATTTATGGTGGAGATCCCATTCACGTCATCTACCTTTATCATCGATTTGGTGGGCACATATCGGTTGGTATGTTCCTATTTATTTCGGGTTACGTCTTGACGAAGAAATTCCTTACTGATAAAAATTATTCTGACGCATACATACCTAAGCGACTACTTCGTTTGTATATACCTTTTGCTTTTTGTGTTATTTTCCAGTATGCAGGAACAAATGTACCATTAGACAAAGTTTTTTGGGGCATCATAACATTCAGATACTATTCTTCAGCAACACAACTTTATGATCCATGTTGGTTTATGATATGTATCGTCTATTTGAGTTTAGCTCTTTATGTAGCTTGGTCGATCTCACATAAACATGTAGGATTATTGCTCTTTCTATTTTCAATAGCTTACATAACGGTCTGCTTATATTCTCACTTAGGTGGTTTTTGGTATAATACGGTATTGTGTTTCCCATTAGGGGGTGCACATATTGCCGCTGCAATATGAACGGAAAATTCTTTTTTGAACAAAAGAGACCGTTATTAATATTATGTTTTTTAATCTTCATAGTATCATTCATTGCTATCATACATTACGGATGCATCATTTACCTTCAGATTGTATGTAGTATAGGATTTGTCTCATTTGTTTTTCTATCGTTAGAATATGTCAAGTTCCAATCAAAATTTTTGAATTTGATTGGAGGATTCTCTCTTGAAATCTTTTTAGTTCATTCCGCTGTATATAATAAATTTTATACAACATTCGATACCCGCAACCAGTTCACCATTGCTATAGTGATTTCGTTGAGTTTATTAGTTGCTTATGTAGTCCATTTGGCGAGTGCGGCTACTACCAAATATACGAATCTTTTTTTACAATAGCGTTAATCGTATTTTTATGACCTAATGTAATTTCTATCACATTGCCAAGCACAATCATAAATGATGTAAGAATCTAGTAAGAAATTCTCCAAAAGAATTTATATTATCAGATTTTATTACTATGTTTGCCATGTCATAAGTTTACTATATTAGTTTATGCAGCACTAAGATAGGTAAAATGTCTGACATAGCCAAGCATTAATGTTCTTTTGTTAATCAAGCTTTTGTGCTATTAAAAATATAAAAGCTGCAGAATTAAGAAAAATAATATTATGAGAAAGAAAATTAGTGATGAAAAATTATTCAAGGATCATAAGAGTTTATTCTATTCATGCCCTATAAAGAATGATTTTCCTAGTATCGAACTTAATATAAAAGGAAACGATAATCAAGCTAATATATTAGGAAATGGGCTTGTAATCCTCAATCGTATTAAAAAGGATAGTATATGCTTCGTTGGTCTTAATCCTTCTATACCCGAAGACATGGATCCAAGTGGGCTTTATGATAAAATAAATGTAAAATTTGATGATGATAAGGTCCATTATAATTCTCTGAATGAAAATGATAAAGGAAATAAGTCGAATGATTTGCAATATTTCAAAAGATTGCAAAACGTTGCAGCAAAGATTGGCTACAACTGGTCTGCTCTAGATATTTTTTCATTACGATGCACCAATATGTCTGCCATAAAAGATGCCTTAGATAAAGATGCAAAAAAGGAAACACCACTTTGGAACCTTTGCAAGGGGCAATTTGAGTCTTTTAAAAAACAGATACAAAATCTAAAAAATCCCAAAGCCATTATTGTATGTAATGCTTATGCTTCCAAATGGTTCTTCGGTGAAGAGCTAAAAAATGAAGATGCTGAAGGGTGTATTAATTGGAAGCAGGATAATCATAATACAAATAAATTCAACGAATTAGCTTTTAAAATGAAATTTAATGAAGACTATGGAACCTATGTAATTGATGACAATGATTGTTCTAGACTAAATGGAACGCCTGTTTTCTTTTCCGGTATGCTTTCTGGTCAACGAGCTTTAGATATGGGTTCTCTACAAAGACTGATATATCATGTACAATGGGTTATATCAAAGACCGCCAAAACTGACGAACAAGTAAGTTCAGATCAAGCATTACTATAGGTACGTAAAGAGAGTGTACTTCATGTGTAATGCGTCAATGCACAATCCCTATAACAGAAATGTACTTGATTCATTGGGAGGACAAAATTGTGTAGGGGTAATGCCATACACAATTTTCTGAGATCTACCGTCATCATCTTGTGGAGACTGCTGGATATTCTAGACGAGATTCGTTCACTCATTCCAGTCAATACCTGTTCACTCGATTATCAATAATCTTATTTATATACATCTTTAATAGAACATCGTTCCTTCATTATGATATAATGTAATGGTCCTCTAAAAAGCGGTATCGCAATTATGGTAAGAGTTATTGTGATAATAACATCAATAAGGGTAAATAACTTATAATGAGGTACAAGTGGCCCTAACATTAATATACAACATACATTTACATAAAAGTGGAATGGTAGGATAATCAATGCATTCTGTGATATAATATCAAATATCTTTTTTATCATTTTATGTGTGTTTATCTTTGACCAAAGATAAAAGAAATGAACAAAAAACGTGATACCAAATAAAGATGATAAAGAAAAAATAATAAAATTGTCTCCGAATCGATTAATTCTGAAATCAACCATTTTACATTGTGATACAAATAAAAAATAAAAGACACCTAATATGATGCTTAGTATACAAAGATTCTTTGTAGTAAATTTATATAAATAATCATGTATGTAAAATTTAAATTCATTTCCTAAGAAAAAGAATAGCAAAGCTGACAGTGTAACACTAAAATTGAATGGAAGAAGTATATTCTTTTTTATTAAAAGGACATCAACTGCAAAAAATAGAAATACGGAAAAATACTTTATATAATTATTCTTCTGAATAAGATAGAATAGGACACATACACAATAGAGCGTAAAAACGAACCACATAGGTAATGTAATAGATGAAGATAAACCAAAAAGGAAAGTTCTTTCTATCTGAAGAATTATGTATGATATACCAGGATGTATAAATGCTGGAATACAAGAATTAATAACAACATATTCCCGATAATTATCTGGGAAGAAGTTTTGTATATAAGTATCTGAGTATAGACAAGGGTCTATTGTTACAAAAAGGAGACTTAGTAACACGTATGGAATGAACAACGATTTAGTTTTACTGATAAAATAAGAACGGAACGTCTTGTGAGTTCTTGTATTAAAGAGAATACCTGATATGAAAAAAAAGCAAGCCATTGCCGTCGGATTGAACAAATCAAGTATTTCCTTTGTATATGTACCATAAGGAACAAGATGATTAAGGCATACAGTAACAAGTATAAAACCTTTAAAATAATCAATCCAATCTATTCTTTTACTGACAATTGTTGTTCTATCCATTTCCATTTACTGATATTGTTTGTGAATTTTCTTTAGACCTAGATTTCATTAATTAACAATCTATAGGCTAGAATTTACTGGTCTTTTTGATGTTTTTTTTAAAGAACAAATCTTTAAAAGATATTTCTTAACGAACAACTTATAGATATAGTGAAGCACATTCCATGGGAAAGGTGGCTTGTCATAAAGTTCAAATGATGCAATATAGACATCGACACTTAGTTGATTAATAATCTTATCGGTAATAAATCTACCCATTATTACACCACCTGCTCTAAAACTTGGAAGTTGCCTTTCTCTGTATAATTCAGGATAATTATTATAACAGTAATTGCCGTATGTTTCAAATTCAGAAAATACAAATTGATCGTTCGGATTACCTGACGATAAGATTTTCTCTACCCAATTATCTCCTAATAATGATTCATCATTCTCTATGTCATTTAATAATTGATTCATAATTTCCCGATTGAACATCATGTGCTCTGCAATGTATGATTTAGAATTAGTCTTGCTAATATTAAATAATTTTTCAATGGTATCAAAATAGGGCTGATGATGTTCAGACTTCATATCAAAATAAGGGTGGTCGTCATTACTAAAGAATTCGATAGGCTTAACAGGTAACGTATCAGCATCCCATGATAAATAATAATCTGTGTTACAATATTTACTTTGTGCGAATCCCATCTTAATAAATTGTTGTAGATACCAACCTACTCTTTGGTCTTTGTACTGATATTTGATAAGTAAGTCTTTTATTTTATTAAAAGAAATGCCATCAATAACCGAATTTTCATCTACAATGATACATCGCGAATCTTTTTTAATAGATGATGGCATTATATCCAGCATATCTGTATGCGTAATAATATATATATGATTGGCATTAAGATTAGTCTTAATGTATTTGATAGTCTTTTTGAGAAATATATAATCTCTATAAGCAACAGGAATAATAATATCGTACGTCATATTCTATTTAATTATTCATTTACTATTATCTACTATTTCTCTAATAGCTGTTAAATATCCCAATCCATCTTTTGTGTCTGGCTCAAGATAAGCCCCTTCGCCCCATTCATTCCATGCTGTAAGAAAAATATATGGCTGATTTTGCTTCATTGATATCTGATAGAACTCTCCAAAATATTTTTTGAATTTATCGGGCGAGTCACCCTTTATTATTTTAGAACCTTTCATACCCCGTCGTGGTGAATCATCATAGCCGACAAATGAACCTTGTATCATATTATCTTGCTTGTTAGCTGATATATAATTGTTTAGTCTACTCCAAATATCATCATAATCATAAAACTTTATCGTTTTTCTCTCATTTATTGAAAAAATTGATATCATTTTTTTAATACGAAGAGTATATAGCAATTTATTCACTATTCTAATCAGGATTGATTTTTTCTTCGATCCCAATGAAGGATTGTACCATCCTACATAATGTGGTTCGTAATTATATAAAAAGGAATGTTGATATTTAAAATCTATCGGAGTGTTTTGAAATATGAAACACATACCCTCAAACCCATCTTCTTTAGCCCACTTATCCCAACAATCACACATACTGACGAGTTCGGGAGAATACATGATGATGCTAAACAATGGTCTATTGTGATATTTTTCATATTTAGAAGAAAGAAAATGGGTACGGACATAGTCATAATGATTTCTCCAATCTGATTCACCGCCTAGGATATATGGTATCAATATCTCGGGTCCATCATGATTTTTCCGATTCTTATCAACAATAGGAGCCCAATCATTTCCAAGTACATTACTCCAACTACGTTTCCAACTGGCATTATCCCACGAGAAGAAATATTTTATGTTGCAATCACAGCTATCACGAAGTACTTCTGCTGGAGCTGTAAGCAGATTCTTTTCATTATTAAACCAATAGTGATAAACGCCAAAACCATAAATGCCATTATCATGCGCTAAACGCGCCTGCCACTCTACTGTTTCTCTATCAGAAAGATCATAGTAGTTATTATTCAATGGTATACGAGGCTGATTATGATTTTTATAAAGAGGTTTTGCGGATTTTACCGTTACCCAATCCGTAAATCCTTTTCCCCAAAACTCATCATTCTCTGGAATGCAATGATATTGTGGGAGATACATTGCAAATATTTTGGGTTTGATATTATCGTTCATCATGGTCTACATCTACTATTAACATTATAAATATGACTATAAATCAGAATGATTGTCTAATCCGATAAAACCATATTCTTTAATATTCAAAGCGTCACCAAGTCCAATTTGGTCGCCTATACAATCGATAATACAGCAATTAGGTGCTCTCATTTGCCATTCGACCTTGGGATGGTGCAAATTAAGTTCAACCATAATTCTGCCTTTATTAATAATTGGAGGCAATTCAATTTCTCTTTCTATCGAAAATTCACCTTTTTCTATATGTTTTATGATACCTTTATTATGTCCGATGCAATAGGATGCTAAGGGAATTCCATCCATACTTCTGAAAATAGCCATCACATCGTACGACATTGTTTCGTTTGTATAACCTTCGATTTTAATATTCAGCGTCTTTTGTCTACTTCGGATTACTGAATAAGACTCGGTAGTTCCATTTATTTCAATATTAGAAATCTTCAATGTGTTTTTTAACCACTTAATATTATTAATTATCTTTGGATATTGGACGGTACTCCCTACCTCCAAATAGCGATCAACAGAATCTTTAATTGAACCCATAAAATCGACCATGCCATTTTCCAATACGATACCTCTTGTACAGAGGCTCCGTACAGCTGCCATATTATGGCTAACAAAGAGTACGGTTCTACCCTCTCCTTTGGATACGTCTTGCATCTTGCCAATCGCTTTTTTCTGAAATTCAGCATCGCCAACTGCCAAGACTTCATCGACTACAAGAATTTCTGGTTCCAAATGGGCGGCTATGGCAAAACCAAGACGTACAATCATACCTGAGGAGTATCGCTTTACGGGGGTATCGACATACTTCTCTACGCCTGCGAAATCTACGATTTCATCAAATCTACTGTTGATTTCGGCTTTAGTCATACCCATAATAGAACCATTCATAAATATATTCTCCCTTCCTGTCATTTCAGGATGAAAGCCTGTGCCCACTTCAAGCAAAGAGGCAATACGACCTTTCACCTTGATGGAGCCAATCGTGGGGGATGTAACACGAGAAAGAATCTTCAACAAGGTAGATTTCCCCGCACCATTCTTTCCGATGATACCGACGACATCGCCCTGTTCTACATTGAAAGAAATATTTCTTAAAGCCCAGACGAAATCACTATTACCTTTCTGTGTACGATCATTTGTCTCGCCGATTCTCAGGAAAGGGTCTTCTTTACCACGAACTCTCGCCCACCATCTATTCAGGTCCTGACTCAAAGTGCCTGTACCGATGGAACCTAAGATATATTGTTTCCCGACATGGTCGAATTCTATCACATTATTGCTCATAGCGTATGATATTTGTTAACGAATAACTTCGGGTTATCATGTTTTCACATAAAAACAGGACAACCACCCTCGTTTGCAAAAATAGCAATAATATTTGAATTCAGTTTCTTATTTACTAATTATTTTTGTAGAAGTCAACACTTTACAATTAAAATTTCGCATCTATTATCAATATCATTGCTGTGCCACCGTACGCAAAGGCATTCAATTATGTCTATTCATCAGAGACAATGAGATTTCTTATTTCCGATTTTGTCAATTATTATGAGTCTATGATAATTATTCATAGAAAAGTTTTTAATTTGTCACACACCCTACACTTTATGATATAACATACATGTTTATAGATATTTATATTGTGTGTATGACAATATCTGTCCTACACGGTTTTAGGTGGCAAAACGGGGCAAACTATAAAAACTTTGCTATTTTATCGAATTTCGTATTTATGGAATGTAAATTATTTTACCAATTATAAATTATCTAAACACGCGTTGCAATCTTTGTCGACACTTCCTTTCTTCACTACTAGATGATATTTAATTGATTTTTACTGACAAATTCGATGTATTGAATTCCATGGGAAGGTTACATCAGACGAAAAAATAGACTTGATATAGCTATCCCATTGATATAGGTTAGCTATCCCACTGGGATAGCATACTAAGCCATTGGAATAGGTAGGCTATCCCAGTGGGATAGGTTAACATGGACCACGGAAACAGCGTTAAATTGTAAAGTTATCGAAATTAAAGTACAGGATTAGTGTATGACAAATTTGTCATACACTCAATATAACTTATTGAAATTCAATTCATTAAACAGCATTTTGAAGGAGTGTAGGAGAAATAAAAAAATATTTGGTTCTTAGCAAATTTAGGTGGAATTTCTCAAAAGGATCTTTAGTTTTATTAAAC
>OBID01000263.1_pt1 | contig 22773 bp, 20 predicted proteins | sample 1519781 | NCBI WGS metagenome assembly OBID01 (sample SAMEA3991478, study PRJEB22521) | metagenome | biome: anthropogenic terrestrial biome; feature: sewage plant; material: sludge | place: Sweden | collected 2012-09-26 | reverse complement strand
TATGATATTTATTTTTTTATTTTTTTTATATAAATTTAATCTTTATTTTTATATTATTTTATGATATAATTAATTATTAGTATCTGACCACGATCAAAATCGAAAGGATAAACAAAATGACTAAATATGAAAGTTTACCGGACAATATTACTCCTTATGCAAAAACATTGTGCGATGAATGTGAAAAATTAGATGCAGAAAAAGACTCAGATAAAATAATATCTGTCCTTGAAAAAGCATTTGCAGATTCACCGGAATCATACATGGTAATGCTCGGGCTTGCTGTTGCTTACCGAAAATCTGGAAGTTTCGGACGATCGATAAAAATACTTGAAAATGCTACAAAAATTTATCCGGATAATATAAATATTCTTCATGAGCTTGCCAATTCATATGCAGAACGGAAATGGAATAAAAAAGCTCTGACACAGTATATTAATTGTATCAGAAACCATACTTTATCGCCTGGGCTCATACAGGATTTTTCAGAATTTTGTATGGAGATTCATGAAAACGATATACTAAACGATCAACTCTTAAATATACTTGAAAATACAGATAAGTTTTCAGATACAGATATACCTGCAATGTGTTTTGCAATGCTCTACTCAAACGCCAGTGAATATATGGCAATAAATAAAGAAACAATAATTAACACAGATTATTTTGATACTTACATAAAAAATCATAGCTATCTGATATCAGCGGATTTCTTTATTGATATTATGCTTTATCTTGCAGAATCACCTAATGAACCGGAAATTCTGTCTATAGTAAACTGTATGATTGATGTCACAATGCAAAAGCAAATACCTCAGATAACTACTCACACTGAATTTCTTGCTGCCCGTGCAAACCTTGAGGTATCAAATATTTTATTCAATAATGATGTAAATACTCTTACAATTTTTGCCATAAGGACTGTAAAAAGAAAATTCGACTGCGATAGTGCAAATTGTGACGAGCTTGATTTTCTTATATTTAAAGGCAAAATAGACCTTATAAACTCTGTACGTATAAACGCAACAGATGTTAATACTTTTAAAATCAAATATATTTACCTGTGGAGTCTTATTTCTGACGAAGTTACAAAAATGATAACAGCTTCTGATTTAAAAAAACACACAGAAGACATGATATGCAGCTTTCTTATAAATGCTTCAACTGAACTTATAGCAATAGCAGAACAGAACATTCCACAAAAAGAATTTATGGCATTCAGATCCATACTTAAAAAAAGACAAAATCCACAAAAAACAATTACAGGAAAGGTTCCGCCAAACGCACCTTGTCCTTGTGGAAGCGGTAAAAAATACAAAAAGTGCTGTGGTTTACTTAAAAGGTAACCATACAATCACCCACACATATTTTTAACGGCATGATTTTATATTATGTCGTTTTTTTGTGTCTGATCTATTGATTTTATATACGAATATCTGTACAATATTCTTGCTGTTATATGCGAAACTATGCCACCTGCTATAATTATAATCATACCAACAAACATTGATGATATGAGACTGAGGTCTATTGAGGCAATAGCTTTCATAAAATCATCACTTAACATTTCAAAAGCATACAGTCCCAAAAATCCTAGTATTGAAGGAACAAAAAACTTAAGTGAAAATGTTATAAAGATCTCTGTTTCAAAAAACAATACAGCTACAAGTATAAGCATATATGTGCCTTGTTTAGAAGATATCCCGACGCTGAATACAATAAATTGAAGAATCTCAATAAAAAGGCCATAAAGTGTAGCTATTAAATAATATACAGTCGTACTTAAAACTTTATGATAATGAGAGCTGCAAAACAGCTTTGATGTTATAAGGCTTCTCATAGGTGTTAGCAGCTGAATCAGACTCATAACAAGAATTGCTGTAGGAACAAACAGATCAGAGCAGTCATCCTTAACCCCTTTGGTTATAAAATACTGCATGCTGAGCCATAATCCCAAAAATAATATACAGGCTATCCATGATATATTAAATTCTTTTGAATACTTAGAAAGCTTAAAAAATTTTATAATGTCCTTAACCATAATATCGCCCTCCATAATAATTTACAAGCGTATTTTTTAAAGAAGACCGTAAAATCAATTTTTCTCCAACTGCAGCGATCACAATTGACAGAGCACACACTAAACCAGAGTCATTAGGTGATGCATGAATCAATATATAGCTAATCGGAAGATTGAAAAGTACCATATATACAAATGGCAGTGAAAGCATTACAAGTGTAATCTCATATGTTTTTTCTAATCGTCTTACAGTGTAAACATACCATGAAACAGAAATATATAATGAAAAAATTGAAAATACTGACGTATATATAAGGCTTATAATATTTATATCGCTATTACATGAAGCAGTAAATGTAAAATTCAAAACTGCAATAAAGAAACTTATTATCAGTCTCCTTATTTCGTCAGCTTTGTACGCTGATCTTAATATTTTATCTGTCTTTGAAGAAGTTCTCAGAAAAATGGTATAAGAACCTTTCCCAGAGGCAAACCCTCCGGTTGAAATATATGCAATAACTATTTCAGCGAAAACAAAAGCCAGTGATGATACTGTTGTAAGCTGAATCTCGCTTACATCTGTTCCTGTCTTAAAAAAGGCAAGAAGTAATATGATCTGTAAAACAGCCAATCCCGCTGTTTCAATAATATATATTTTTTTTCCGCAGTCGGGGCTTATTAACTTGAGACATTCCATCATTGTATGATTTTTCAAGAAAGGTCACCCCCGCATTTCTTTAATACTGCAACACTTATCTGATGAAGTGACGGAGTTTCAAGCTTTACATCCATTCCTGCAAGCTTATCAGCATCTTCTGAAAGACATATTCCCTCAAACCCGTAATTTCCGCCAGAAAAACTGTAAAGGAACTTTTTAGCTGCATCAGCACATGATTTTTCGCCCTTTACCGCTATGTATTTTTCTTTTAAATCCTCCACAAAACCGCATTCAGCAACATTTCCTCCCGAAATGATAACAGCATAGTCAGTCACCATCTCCATATCCGATATATTATGAGTTGAAAAACATACACTCTTATTACCGTTTCCGTCTGCAATATATTGTTGTATCATTTCACAAAGGCAATCTCTCATTACAGGATCAAGCGGAGAAGCAGGCTCATCCATAAGGAGAAGTCGTGTCTGCCTTGCAAAAACAGACGCCAGCATCAGACGCATTTTATTTCCGTCAGAAAGCTGAGCAACTGACTTATTGTCGGGTAGCTTGAATTTCTGACAGATTTCTATGAACTTTTCCTTATCAAAGTTTTCAAACAAAAGGCTGCACACCTCAATTATCTGACGCATTTTCCAATGTGGCTGAAAATAGCTCACAGATGATGTATAACCTATATTTTCACGTACATATTTATCAGTCAGTGTATGATCGGAAAAATATTTTATAGTACCACTGTATGAAAGGTCTATTCCAGCAATAGCATCAATCAATGTTGTTTTGCCTGCACCGTTTTCACCTATAAATGCCGTTGCAAATCCTTCAGGAATCTGAAGCTTTGGAATATTAACCTCGTAATTTTTTCTTTTCTTTATAAAATCTTTTATCTCTACACAATTATTCATATCAAAAATCACCCTTAATAATTTTAAATATTAGTTATTTTTATTAAACTCTATCAGTGTTTTAAGCATTTCCACAAGCTCATCGTCGCTCATTCCCGTTATCTTAGCCGACTCAATGGCTATATTGAGGCTTTCCTCTGTTTTTCTGAGATACTGTTCTCTGAGCATCTCGCTGTCCTGTGCGTTGACACAGTAACCCTTTCCCTGCATTGCCGTAACAAGTCCTTCTGCCTGCAGCTGATCATATGCCTTGATAGTTGTAATGACACTTATTTTCAGGCTGCTTGCAAGTCCCCTGACACTTGGAAGAAATTCGCCCTGTCCTATTTTTCCGGACATAATATCCTCCCTGAACTGCTGCGCTATCTGCTTGTAAATAGGCTCGCCGGAATTCTGCATTATTTTCATCCGCCATATTACCTCCTTATTCTTTTGTGTCTCTTTTTATCTTTTGTACTTAACACATTAATTTACTATTATGTCTGAACTGTTCACATGTTATATATACAGTATATACTGTATATATATTATTGTCAAGTAATAGTTTGTTGATTTGTAAAATATTATAAATTAATCCCTATATACTTATTAAAAAAGCTGCAAACAAATAGAGAGTTTCTATCTGTTTGCAGCTTGATTTATTCAAACAAGAGACTTGCCACGTTAAAACAGGGTACATATTTACTAAGTTATATGCACCTAATCTTCATTTTCTGAATCTTTTTTCTCGTTCAGGTATTTATTAAAGTCTTCATAAACTTCCTTTGCCAGTTTATTATATGGCTTACATGTTAGATTGCAATCCGGATATTTTCCTGCATATCCTGAATATTTCCAATTTGCATAAATTACTTTATATACCTTACCGTTTCGTATTTCTATATAGTAAACACCCTTTTTATAATCCGGATCTTTGGGGAATTTATCTTTATTTATACTCAAGGACGAATCAAATTGTTCAAGAAGTTCATCTTTGAAATTTTTTGAGTTTATATTAAAATTATCATTATCAGAAATAATCATATCCTCACATACATTTTCTGAACTTTTCTCCAATGCTTCACATGTTGAATTATAGATGGATTTTGCAAATGAATTTTTAGGATCATTAAGCTTATAACTATGATTATATGACCTATAAATAAATATACCAACACAAATCAGGATTATAGCTACAATAATACCTGATGCTATCTTAATTCTTTTCTTGAGCATAGTTTTCCTCATTTTTACATATCTTCAATATAAATAAAAGGCCATGAGTGATAAAAATATTACTTCATGGCCTTAGTTTTAACTAATAATTTTTTTAAATGTATTTTATTCTCTTTCATCCAGAACAGTGTAGTCTCTGTTCTTTGCTACTGCCTTGTATGCAGGTCTGATTATTCTGCCGCCTGTCATCATTTCCTCCATACGGTGTGCAGCCCAGCCTGCCATTCTTGAAACGGCAAACAGCGGTGTATAAAGGTCATCAGGTATCTGAAGCATTTTGTATACAAGTCCTGAATACATATCAACATTCGCACAAATTACCTTTGAATCACCCTTGACATTTTTAAACACCTCAGGTGTAAGTCTTTCAATATTTTCAAGAAGTCTGAACTCTGCTTCAAAATCTGTTCCCTTTGCAAGCTCATACGCCTTTTTCTTGAGAATAACAGCTCTAGGATCGGATAATGTGTACACAGCATGACCCATACCGTATATAAGTCCGCTGCCGTCATTTGTTTCTTTTCCTATTGTCTTTCTTATATAATCGGCAACATGACCGTCATTATCCCAGTCTTTTATATTTTTCTTGAAATCATTAAGCATATCCATTACCTTGATATTTGCACCGCCGTGTTTAGGTCCCTTTAATGAACCTATTGCAGCTGAATATGCAGAATATGCATCTGTTCCTGATGAAGTAAGCACTCTGCATGTAAATGTTGAATTGTTTCCACCGCCGTGTTCAGCATGAAGCATAAGCAGAATATCAAGAAGTGCTGCTTCCTGCTTTGTGTACTGTCTGTCAAATCTGAGCATGGAAAGTATGCTTTCAGCTGTGCTTTCATTATCACGAAGCGGATGAATAATCATACTTTCGTTATAGTAATGTCTCTGCTTTACCTGATATGAATGTGTCATGATTACAGGAAGCTTTGCTATAAGACTTACAGCCTTGCTCATTTCTGATTCAAGTGACTTGTCTTCGGAACTGTCATCATATGAGTAAAGAGAAAGTACTGAACGTGCCATCTTGTTCATAATATTTCTTGACGGAGCTTTTAAAATCATATCATCAACAAAATTTTCAGGAAGCTGTCTGCATTTGGAAATATGTTCTTTAAAACTTGTAAGATCGTCCTTTGACGGAAGATTACCGAACAAAATCAGATATGCTACCTCCTCGTAGCCGAAACGTTCCTCGTTATCAACATGAGAAACAAGATCATTTATATTATATCCTCTGTAAATAAGCTCTCCCGGTATAGGCTCTCTTTCGCCTTCATTTATTACATAACCATGCACATTACATATTTTTGTTATACCCGCTATAACACCGGTGCCGTCAGACTTTCTCAGACCTCTCTTTACATGGAATTTTTCATACATAGCAGGATCAATAGCAGAATACTCTCTTAATTTATTGCATAAACTCTCTATAGGAGCATATTCATTTTTATTCATACAACATCGTCCTTTCAAAATGGTTTAATATCCGTATATAATAATACACTATTATTAGCTTTACTGTCAATATTCTAATAAAATCATATCTGTATTTCACGTTTTTTACCTACAGAAACTAGCTCATTTTTGTTTTACTTCATAAAATTTAAACATTAAAAGGAGTCTAATTATGAAAAATATGTTAAGTATTATATCGGCATTTTCAATAGCCATGCTTGCCGTGCCTGCATTGTCAATGCTCAGGGATTCACCTCAGAAAAGTATCGCCGATACTGTTGCTGTTGTACAAACTACAACTACTGCACCACAACCTTCAACAATCACAGAGTTTACTGTTGAAAATACAGAACCAGCTGAAAAAAAGATTGTAACTAATTTTTCTGTCCTTGACATTTCAAGCGGACAAGTTATTAATGTTTCTGTACGTGATTATGTAATAGGTGCTGTATGTGCAGAAATGCCGGCAACATTCCACGAGGAAGCACTGAAGGCACAGGCTGTAGCTGCGCATACATATGCCGTACGTCAGTCATTGCTTGCAAGTCAGAATCCGGACAGTGAACTCAAAGGTGCTGATTTTTCAAATGACAGTACAAAATATCAGGCATATTTTACAGACGAACAGATAAGAAAATATTACGGTGATAAGTATGATACCTATTATACAAAGATTTCCTCAGCAGTTGACGCAGTTCTTAATGAAATACTTACCTATCAGGACGAGCCTATTATAGCTGCATTCCATTCAATGTCATCAGGTACAACCGAAAGTGCCTCAAATGTATGGGGAAACAATATAGATTATCTTGTACCGGTTGAAAGTGCAAGCGACGTAAACGCACCTAAATATTCAGAGGAATATAACTTTACGGCTGACGAGATAAAATCAAGGCTTTCAGCTGAATACTCTGATATCATATTTGAAGATGACGCTTCACAATGGCTTGCTGTCGGTGAAAAAAGTCCGTCAGGAACTATCCTTAAACTCAAAGCCGGAAACAAAACAATAACAGGCATAGATTTTCGCACTATAATGTCTATACGCTCAGCTTCATTTGACATATTATATTCAGCAGACAGCGGATTTAAGATAACAACAAAAGGATACGGCCATGGTGTCGGAATGAGCCAGTACGGTGCAAATTCAATGGCAGAAGGCGGTAAATCATATACTGATATTCTTCTTCATTATTATACAGGTGCAAAGCTTACTAAATATGAGATTTCATAAAGACATCCCTGCCGTGTGAAAACGGCAGGGATGTCTTTATATATTAAGATAAAAGCTCACTTAAGCTATATTTGTTATTTTACAACTTCAACTCTCATAAGGTTTGTATTGCCTGAAATTCCAAGAGGAACACCTGCAGTCAGAACTACTGTATCACCCTTGGTTATGAATCCAGCTTTCTGCGCAGTATCTACAGCTAACTGAAAAAGCTCATCTGAATTAGTCTTTTCTTCAATAATAAGCGGAGTAACACCCCATGACATATTCATCTGACGCTGTATTTTTTCATCAGTTGTACAGCTGATTATTGGTGCGTGAGGTCTGTACTTTGAAATAAGTCTTGCTGTTGCACCTGTCTTTGTAACTGTAATAATTGCACGTGCATTCAGATCATGTGCAGTCGTTACGGTTGCGTGAGCTATAGCATTTGCAATGTTTGAATCAGTATCAGACGGTCTGTTGGCAAATCTTGAACGATAATTGATATTTTTTTCTGTTGTTTCAGCTATAAGAGCCATTGTTTTTACAGTCTCTACAGGATATGCACCGGCTGCTGTTTCACCTGAAAGCATTATAGCACTTGTTCCGTCATATATTGCATTTGCTACGTCTGTAATTTCAGCACGTGTAGGACGTGGGTTTGTTATCATTGACTCAAGCATCTGTGTTGCTGTTATTACCTGTTTTCCCGCATTATAACCCTTGTGTATAAGAGTTTTCTGGATTGCTGGTATCTGCTCAAACGGAATTTCTACACCCATATCGCCTCTTGCAACCATTATTCCGTCAGAAGCTTCAAGTATTTCGTCTATATTTTCAACACCATCAAGGTTTTCGATTTTTGCGATAATTCTTACATTGAACCATCCGAGACTATGTGTGTATTTCCTAAGATAATTTATATCAGCTGATGAACGCACAAAGCTTGCTGCGATAAAATCATAACCCATTTTTGCACCGAACTCAAGGTCATTCATATCAGCATCACTTAAATATGGCATGGAAAGATTTACTCCAGGAACATTTATTCCTTTATTGTTTGAAAGCATTCCGCCATGAATAACACGGCATAAAATTTCATCAGATGTTATTTTTTCGACAAGCAGATCAATAACACCATCATTTATAAGTATTCTGTTTCCTATAGTTACATCCTGCGGCAGCTTTTTAAATGATATACTTCCTATTTCATTTGTACATGGAACATCTTTTGTTGTAAGTGTATATATATCACCATCTTTTATCTCTACAGGCTTATCGTCAACAAACTTTCCCAGACGAATTTCAGGACCTTTTGTATCAAGCATTGTTGCTACAGGCATTTTAAGTGTGTCACGTAATCTTGTGACCTGCTCAAATCTCTTTTTATGCATATCATAGTCACCATGAGAAAAATTACATCTGGCAACATTCATTCCACCCATAATCAGGTTTTTCATAACATTATCATCATCTGTTGCCGGGCCTATGGTACATACTATCTTTGTTTTACGCATGTTTTATAAACTCCTTTATTTTATCGAATATATTTATATTATATATCAATAATTCATTCTGGTCAAGATATTGTGTTATTAAACATTTTTATATGAATATATTAAGCACTTTTTTTACATTAGCAAAATTTTTACCTGTAAGAAAAAAAATTTTGCATTGCAATATAATTTATAACATGTTATAATTAGTTAAAGGTTATGTTATATTTTCAAGTAATAATGCAAAAAATTCACACACATCCAGTAGTTCTTTTATTATATTAGGAGGTTAAAATGAAAAGATTAAAATCAAAAAAAATCATTGCAGGAATAGTAAGTGTTGCTATGCTCTGCAGCGTATCTTCAATAATGGTACCTGGATATACAGCAGATGCCGAAACTGATTCAGACATCATTTTTGCAACTAGCTTTGAAGGCGGAGAAGGTATTGATCAGTTTTCAGCAAGAGGTGAAACGGAAGTACTTTCAGAATCCACAGAGGTTGCTTCAAGTGGTACCTCTTCAATGTGCGTAAGTGAACGTTCAGAATCATGGAACGGTCCTCAGTTCCGTCTTGATGACAAATGTGAAGCGGGAGTAGAATATATGGTAAGTGCCAACGTAAAATGTGAATGGTACAGCCAGATATGTCTGAGCATGCAGTTTGATGATGCGGATGGTGAAACACACTATTCCAATGTAAAACAATTTAACGGAGACGGATGGGCAAATTTCAAAGATGCAAAGGTAAGCTTCACAAGTGAAATGACTAATGTTTACATATACTTTGAAGCCGGAGACGCTAATACAAAAATATATATTGATGACTTTGAACTCAAAGCTGCACCTGTTATTCCTATTGAACAGGACATTCCTTCACTGAGCAATGTATACTCAAAATATTTCAAAATAGGTACAGCAATAGTTCCTTCAAACCTTTCATCCAGATCATTTATGGATCTTGTAAACAAGCATTTTAACAAAAGTATAACATTAGGAAACGAAATGAAGCCTGATTCTGTACTTAATAAAGCTGCAACATTAGAATATGTTGAAGAAAACGACGGTGATGACACAAATCCTCAGGTTACTCTGTCAGCTGCTAAAAGCGTTCTTAACTACTGCCGTGACAACAACATTTCCGTAAGAGGCCACTGTCTCGTATGGCACAGCCAGACACCTGACTGGTTCTTTAAAGAAGGCTTTAAAGACGACGGTGATTGGGTATCAGAAGAAAAAATGATTGAGCGTATGGAAAACTACATAAAGAATGTATTTGACCTCGTTAAAAAAGAATACCCGACAGTTGACTTTTATGCATGGGACGTTGTAAATGAAGCATGGACGGATGACGGAAGCCCACGTACAGCAGGCTCTAATAATCAGAGCAGCGGAAGCTCTGCATGGGTAAAGGTTTTCGGAGATAACTCATTTATTGAATATGCATTTAAATTTGCTAAGCAGTATGCTCCTGAAGGATGTAAGCTTTATTACAACGACTACAATGAGTATATGGACGGAAAATTAAAGGCAATATGCAAAATGGCAGAGGATCTCAAAGCAAAGGGATATATTGACGGTATCGGCATGCAGGCTCATCTTGATGTAGGCTTCCCATCTGCCGGAATGTTTGAAAATGCACTCAAACAGTATGCAGCTACAGGCCTTGATGTACAGATTACCGAGCTTGATATAACAACAGATGATAAATCAGCAGCCGGTTTTGAAAAACAGGCAAAAATGTACCGTGCAATTATGGATGCAGCTGTAAAATATTCAGACAGTGTTTCTGCTGTTGTACTCTGGGGAGTAACAGATGACACCAGCTGGAGAGCAAGCCAGAGCCCACTTATTTTTGATTCGAATTTCAAAGCAAAACCTGCATACCATGCAATGATTGAAGGTCTTGAGGTTCCACCTGAAGTTGTTACAACGCCTAAGGTAACTACAACACCTACAACTACAACTAAAAAACAGGAATCAACTACTACAACCACACCTGACGATAAACCCAGCATTGCTTATGGTGACATCAACGGTGATTCTCATGTTGATATTACTGATCTTACTTATTTATCGCTTTATCTGCTGGATGATATGACACTCGATGAAGATCAGATAAAATGTGCAGATGTAAACTATGACGGAGATTTAAATCTTCCAGACCTTGCACACCTCAAACAATACATTATGAAGGATAAAGTTATTCTCGGACCACAGAAATAATTTCTCATTGAATATACTTAAACAGACTGTATCATAAAATTTTTGATACAGTCTGTTTTATTGACCAGGCAAGAAAAGATACTTATATAATAAAAGCCCTATACTCTGCAACCTGAAGAGTATAGGGCTTTCTATTTTCTCAATATTTTTATAAAACTATCTTTAATATTATCTTTTCCACTCATGATCCAGTCTGTAATTCCCTGAATCTGAGATTGATGAGAATGTTACGAACTTCTTCGCACTTTTATAATGATCAATCGGAACACCATCGCCTGTTTCAATTGAAATATCAATTGTATATTCTCCTGGGAGCAGATTAAGCTTATCAACAGACATTTCAAAACTTCCGTTTCCATCTATCGTAAATTCCGGAAGTCTGTCTGTTTTCGTATTTGTTCCGTAGCAGTGCAGACCATCAGTCTTGTATATACCTATTCCGAAAACAGCATCTTTTATCTCCGTATCACACGTATAGTCTACATGTATAACCATCTTTGATCCTGTAGAAAAGACTTCATTTTCATTATTTTCAGAATCAATAAGCTTTACCTCCGTAATTCTTGCTGCTCCGCTTCCGTGCCTGTCCTCATTTACCGCTGCGACAGCAGGAGATTCGTGCATATTGTTGCCCATAAACTCCATATATATAGGATGTATATCACGTGGATTTCCTTCTGCACGTATTTTCCCGTCATTTATCCATATAGAACGCTCACATATCTGCTCAATCTGACCCAATGCATGTGATACTATTACTATTGTAGTTCCCCTTGCCTTTATTTCCTGAAGCCTGTTAAAACATTTAGCCTGAAAATTTGCATCTCCTACAGCAAGAATTTCATCTATGAGTAAAACATCAGCATCAACATTAATTGCAACGGAAAATGCAAGACGCATATACATTCCTGAAGAGTACGTTCTTACAGGATTATCAATAAATTCTTCAAGTTCAGAAAATTTTATTATTGTGCCAATACGCCTGTCAATTTCCTTTTTGTTAAGTCCGAATATGGAGGCGTTTGTGTATATATTTTCACGTCCGCTCATATCTGGATGAAATCCGGCGCCGAGTTCAATAAGACTTGATACTCTGCCCTTTATTTCAATTTTTCCAGCATCCGGATATAAAATTCTTGTCATAAGCTTAAGCATTGTACTTTTTCCGCAGCCATTATGACCGATAAGACCTATAGCCTCACCTTTTTTTACAGTAAACGAAATATCCTTTAATACTACTCGTTCCTCATAGTGACTTCTATTTTTAAAGAGGAGTCTTTCTTTAAAGCTCTGACCTTTATCGTAAAATACCTTGAATTTTTTTTTGACGCCGCTTACTACAATTACATCTTCCTGTTCCATTTACAGTTCCTCCGCAAAATGCTTTTTCAGCTTCGAGAATGTCAGTACACCAATTCCCAAAAAAATAATTCCAAGTACAAATGCCTCTGTAAGTGTAGTTATTTTAGGCATTCTGGAAAAGTATAAAACATCCCTGTACGCCTGAATAACCGGCGTCATAGGATTGAGCTTGAATACTGCTCTGAATCTTTCAGGAACAATGTCTATTGTATACATTACAGGTGTCATATACATCCATGCCATAGTTACAATTCCAAGTATATGCTCAAGATCCCTGAAATAAACTGTTACAGCTGAAGTAAGCATTGCCATTCCAAGTGCAAGCAGGTATTCAACTATCATAATAACGGGCAGACATGCAAGTGCAGCAATGTTGAAATGGACTCCAGAAAAGGCTATTACAAAAAATATTACGATAAAACATAATAACATATTTACAAAACAGCTTGTAACATATGCAATAGGTATTACCTCACGAGGGAAATATATTTTTTTTATAAGATCCTTTTGTGCAATAATTGAGCTTGATCCCCCTGTAATAGCACTTGAAAAGAAAATCCACGGTATCAGTGCAACAAACAGATGAAGATAATATTTATCGATATTTGTTCTGAGAATTACAGAAAAAACTACCGTATAAACCATAAGCTGAAGCAGAGGATTTACAAATGTCCATAAAAAGCCAAGAGCTGACCCCTTATATCGTCCCCTCAGATCCTTTTTAACCAAACTGTATATCATTTGCCTGTAATTATAAAGTTCTTTCATAAAAAATTCCAAGCCTCTTTCCTAAACATTCATCAATACAAATTTAATTATATCTTAATTTGTACCCGATGTCAACAAATCATTGATCAATTTCCAACCATAAGCCGAAGGTCCAGGGCGATCGGAAAGCCCGGTCGACTCCGCAGAGTCGAAACTCCTGTAAAAAACCTTAAAAAGTGCCTTGTTTTTTGCCACAAGACACCTTTTGCTTTAACGGTTTACTTTTCTTTTTCTCTCCAATAATCAAGTATGTCATTAATTGTCTGTTTTGTCTGTATAGATGGTTTCCATCCTGTATCATCAGTAATCTTTGAAATATCCGCTTCAATTATAGGAACGTCACTTGGACGAAGTCTTGATTTATCCGTTTCTACAGATATTTTTACAGATGACTGCTCCAGTATCATATCAAGCATCTGTTGAATGCTTATTGCATTTCCGCTTCCTACATTATATGTCTGGCCTGATTTTCCTGATTTCATAAGTGACGAATATGCCCTTACTATATCCCTTACATCTGTAAAATCACGTTTTGCAGTAAGATTTCCAACCATTATTACAGGCGAATGCATATTTTTTTCTATCATTACAGTCTGTCTGCAAAAATCTGATACAACAAACATATCTGATTGTGCAGGACCTATATGATTAAATGCACGTACCATGATTATATCCATATTATATGCTCTTGAATAAACTTCACCAAGCATCCCCTGGCATGCCTTTGTTACAGCATATATATTTCCCGCTCTGAGTGGAACTGTTTCATTTATAGGTATTTCATCAGACTTTACATAACCATATTCCTCACCGGAACCTACAAGTAAAATTCTCGGAAAATAATCAAGTTCACGTACAGCCTCAAGTACATTTATAGTTCCCTTTATATTTATATCTGTTGTAAGCTGAGGTTTATCCCACGACAATCTGACAGAACTTTGTGCCGCAAGATGATATATATGATCAGGTTTTATCAGACTTAAAAGTTCTGATACTGCTTTACTGTCAAGTATATCAAGATTATATACACTGATATTATTATCATCAACATTAATTTTCTCATTTTCAAGTTTTGTAACACATACCTGATAACCGCAGTCAACACACAAATGCTTCATAAGATGACCCCCGACAAATCCCGCAGCGCCAATTATAAGAACCTTCAATTACATTCACTTCCTATCAGTTAAATCTTCATATATTCCGCTGATCTTATCCATAACCTTACTCATATCGTATTTTTCTCTTACCATCCTGTATGCATTGGTTCCATATTCCAGTCTTAGCTTATCATCGTGCACCAGATTGTTTATTGCTTCTGCAAGTGCCTTCTCATCTTTCGGTGCAACTGTAATTCCACTCTGCCTGTCAAGACTTACGAAAGGCACACCCGTAGGCAGTGATGTATTTATAACCGGCTTTCCGTAAACCATCGCTTCCATCTGTACTATACCGAATGCCTCACTGTTTTCCACAGACGGCAGTACAAACACGTCACAGTCACGCATAGCAGCCTTTAAGTCATTATCTGAAAGCCTTCCGAGAAAATGTACCCTGTCAGCAATATGGCTCTCCTTTGCTTCATCTATAAGCTTCTGACGCAAAACTCCGTTTCCTGCTATAAACAGCTCACAGTCATTTGTATCCTTAAATGCCCTTAACAGAACATCAATGCCCTTATAGTAAACAAGACGTCCCGTAAAGAGTATTTTTTTATTGCTTTTATTATTAAGTTTCTCTGTCAGCACGGGAACAGCCTGGGCATTTTCATATAGACTGATGTCCAGTCCGTATGGAACCACCATGCATTTATCACTATAAGGCTTCAGATATGCCGAACCACTTATATGTCCCTGTGTTGCAACAAATATACAATCTGCTCTTTTAAGCAGAGCATTCATAAAAGGTTTATAAAATGTCATGAATTTTTTCTGCTTTACAATATCACTGTGCCAGCTAAGTACAACCTTACCCTTAAAACCTGAAAAAATACAGGCTATATCTGCAAGCGGAAAAGGCAGATGAATATGAACTATATCTGCCTTTTTGGACATTTTTCTGAAATGAAACAAAAATGGAACAGAAACCGGCATTGAAAAGTATGTTCCTATACTTCCGGAACGTCTTACTTTTACACCGTTTATCACATCATCTGCTGTCTTTCCTTTTGGCTGACACACAAGAACGTTTATATCATATTTATCTTTGAGTCCCTCTGAAATATCCTGTATTACTCTTTCTATTCCGCCTATATGCGGGCTGTATAATTTATTGACCTGTAATATTCTCATGTTGACCTCATTTATCTGTTACTGCTTTGTAAATATCATGCAGCGCCTGAGCTGATTTTTCCCATGTAAACTGTGCAGCTCTTTCAGTACCTCTTTTTTTTAGATCAGATCTGAGTTTTTCATCTGAATATATCTTATACATGCCGTCACATATTGACTGCGAAGAATATGCATCTACAATTACTGCACAATCACCTACGACCTCCGGAAGTGATGCCTCTCCAGATGAAACGACAGGAACTCCGCATGCCATAGCTTCAAGCGGCGGCATCCCAAATCCCTCATATATTGACGGAAAAACAAATGCTGTAGCACCATTTACAAGCGGACACATATCTTCATCCGGAATATATTTTGTGAATTTAACTTTATTTTCTAGTCCAAGCTCTGTTACTTTCTGATATATACGGCTGTTTAACCATCCTTTTCCTCCTGCCATTACCAGAGAAGGAACATTACTGTCTTTATCAAGCAGCAGCTTATAAGCCTCAATAAGAAGTTCAAGATTTTTTCTTGGTTCTATTGTTCCAAGATAAAGAAAATATTCGCCGGTTATATCAAGGTTTTTTTTAACCGTATTTATACGTTCAGCATCATTAATCGGATGAAATTTTTCGAGATTGACACCGCAGTAAATAACTTTTATTTTATCCTTATATTTCGGATAATATTTAATAATTTCTGATTTACTGAATTCTGAATCAGTTATTATAACGTCAGCACGTCTCATTGATTTTTTCATTCCTGTATACAGAAACTGCTTTGTACGGAATCTTACCGTTTCAGGATATGCTTTTATTACCATATCGTGAATGGTAACAACCTTTTTGCCATGCACAAACGGTGGTATAATGTAATTAAAAAAATGAGTCAGCTCTGATTTTTTTCCGAAAAAAAATGAATAAGGAACAGGTATTATATTCATAACTGATCTATACAGGAAGCCTGAAAAATGTGATTCATTTGTTCTGCAGTTTTTTTGCATGAAAACACTGAGCCTGTTTCGTTTTATCTCATGATCTTTCCTCGAAAAATACTCATAAGTGTAACAGTCCTCAGGATGAGATTTTATCATCTCACCCACGAGTCCCGCCTGACAATAACCTATTCCTGACATGTTTTCGCTGATAAGCGGCAGTACATCAAATGAAATATTCAAATTGTCAACCTACTATTCTTAATCAATTTTGCTTATTTTAATTTCTTTTTCTACAAGAGCCATATCGTTGTTAACCATACGATCAACAAGCTCTGTAAATGGAATTTCTCTCTTCCAACCAAGTTCATTTTCAGCCTTTGCAGGATTTCCGAGAAGAACATCTACCTCTGCAGGTCTGAAGAATTTCTTTGATATCTTTACAACAGTCTTTCCGTTTGCCTTGTTTATACCTATTTCATCTACGCCTGTTCCCTTCCATTCAATGTCCATGCCTGCACATTTGAATGCTGTATCTACAAATTCTCTTACTGTTCTTGTTTCATTCGTAGCTATAACATAGTCATCAGGCTCATCCTGCTGAAGCATAAGCCACATAGCTTTTACATAATCCTTTGAATGTCCCCAGTCTCTCTTTGAATCAAGATTTCCGAGTTCCATGTATTCCTGAAGTCCGTTCTTTATTCTTGCTACTGCATCTGTGATTTTTCTTGTTACAAATTCCTTTCCTCTTCTTTCACTTTCATGATTGAAAAGAATACCTGAGCATGCAAAAAGGTTGTAGCTCTCACGATAGTTCTTTGTGATCCAGTGGCCATAAAGCTTGGCAACTCCGTATGGGCTTCTTGGGTAAAACGGTGTTGTTTCACGCTGAGGCATTTCCTGAACGAGTCCGAACATTTCAGATGTTGAAGCCTGATAGAAACGGCATGAAGGTTTTACGTTTCTTATTGCTTCAAGCATATTTGTTACACCTATAGCATCTATTTCAGCAGTTGCAAGAGGTTGTTCCCAGCTTGTTGCTACAAATGACTGTGCAGCAAGGTTATATACTTCATCAGCCTGTGAAATCTTCATTGCATTTATAAGTGAGATTTCATCTGTCATATCAGCATAGATAAAATTTATTTTATCCTTTATATGCTCAACGTTTCCGTAATCAACAACACTCTTTCTTCTCATTATACCGTAAACATTATAATTGTTTTCAAGTAAAAGTTCTGCAAGATATGAACCATCCTGTCCTGTAATACCAGTAATTAACGCATTTTTCATTTTTAATTTCTCCTAATAATTAATATTTTATATGTTAAAATTTATACAAACTCTCGCCTGTTGCATATTTTGAGATTTTCTATGACCTTCTTTACATCCTGGGTACTGCTCTTTGAACAGATCAGTGTTGCGTCATCAGTTTCAACAACAATAATATCTTCAAGTCCCACAGTTGCTATAAGTTTTTTATTCCCGCATATTATACTTTTATTTGTGTTTATTGTAATAACATCACCTGAAATGTAGTTTCCGTATTCATCTGTCTTGTTTATTTTTTCAAGTGCAAGCCAGCTTCCTACATCATCCCATCCAAAGCTTCCCGAGAGTGTATATATGTTTTCTGCTTTCTCCATAATTCCGAAATCAATTGACTCTGACTGTAATTCATTAAAGCACTCAACAAGAGTTTCATTAAACTTTTCAGTACCTACACTGTCTTTGATCTTAAGGAAGCCTTCATACATCGCAGGCAGAAACTGTTCAAAGTTTTTCATGATTGATGAGATTTTCCATACAAACATACCACTGTTCCAAAGATATTTTCCGGAATTGAGGTATTCCTTTGCTAGTTCAAGGCAAGGCTTTTCAACAAATCTTTTAACCTTGTAGACACCTGTCGTATCTTCTGCGTCACTTCTGAAAAAGTTTATATAGCCATAACCAGTTTCAGGATATGTCGGAGTTATTCCTATTGTAACAAGGTTTTCATCTTTTTTTGCCACTTTTATTGCATTACGCATAGTATCAAGATATAATTCTTCATATTTTATCAGATGATCTGACGGAAGAACCATCATGATCGCATCGTCATATTTTTTGTTTATTACTGCAGCTGCAAGAGCTATACATGGAGCTGTATTTTTGGCAACAGGTTCTGCAAGAATATTTTCCTGTGGAATATCCGGAAGCTGATCGTTTATAATCCGAACATAGTTTTCATTGGTTACAATAAAAATATCCTCAACAGCTACAAGCGGAAGAAGTCTTTTTATTGTTTTCTGTATCATTGTTTCACCATCAGCGGTAAGAGATAAAAACTGTTTTGGATAATTGTTCCGGCTTTTTGGCCAGAAACGTTCACCTCGTCCGCCTGCCATAATTACTGCTGTTATTTTCATTGATCAACCATTTCCTTTCGTCCTTTAAACTGACAGATATCTTTTATACTGAGGCTCAATGGCAGTCATTTTTCAAACTACTCAATTCACTCACAGCATATCTACCATAAGCTGTGCTTATGGTGCTGTTTATTTGCTGCATTAATACCACGGCAAATCATATGAATTAATCTTATCACTTTTCAGGATTATTAATGTTTAATATATTTTCCCCTTCATTGGTCTTTCCAGGAAAAATCATAATTTTAAGTGTCATAAACAATATCTTTATATCATTCATAACTGTGAACTTTTCTATATACATAAGATCCATTTTGAGTTTATCATATGGAGTTGTATCATATTTACCCATTATCTGTGCATATCCCGTAAGTCCTGCCTTAACAGTGAGCCTGAAGCTGAATTCTTCCATCTCAACCTCATACTGCTCTGCAATCTCAGGCCTTTCAGGTCTTGGTCCCACAAATGACATATCACCTTTTAATATATTAAAAAACTGCGGAAGTTCATCAAGTCTGCATTTCCTGAGAAAAGCACCTACAGGAGTTATTCTGTCATCAGAATCTGTAGAAAGTCTTGCCACACCATCCTTTTCAGCATCAGCTATCATACTTCTGAACTTAAGCACGTTAAACCTTTTTCCGTTTATCGTAAGCCTTTCCTGCTTATATATAACCGGACCGCCATCATATAGCTTTACTACGATTGCAACAATCCCCATAAAAGGCAATAGTACCGGAAGCAGAATAAGAGAAAATGTAATATCAAATGCTCTTTTTAAAAGTCGTGACTCAAATGCCAGTCCGTCATTTCTGAACAGCAGAAGCGGTGAATCAAAAAGATTTATTTCCTGCGCACCTCTTACAAGTATATCTGATATTTTAGGAGACAGGTAAACTCTTATTGATCTGTCAAAGCAATACTTAAGTATATCGTTTCTGAGTTTGTCATGAACATCGCAGATTATAACACCGTTGTATCCTGATATTTTCTCCTCTATTATATCAAGCGGTTCGTCTGCACTTACTGACTCTGATATTATGTACTTGTCCGTTCTCTGACACATTTTAAGAACAAGATTTCCGGCTTTTTTACTGCCATATACGATTATCATTTTTCTCGGAGGATAGAGGCAGCTGTATATTCTGCCATAAATAAGCGTCCATAAAAGAAGTATTATAATATCTATAAGTGTAAGAAATGCAATAGGTATAAACCCCATAAACGTTCTTCCTATAACACTTATCTGACAATATTCTATTATATTTACCACAAATGCAGATATGATCTGTGAATAAAAAGCTTCCGTTTTTCTTAGATATCCTACATTATAGCTCCCATAGACCTTATTAAATATCAGAGTTATAACGGCATATATCCCGATAACCATCCAGTTACCTTTTCTGTAAAACGGCAATACTATTTCATTTGAATAAAAAATATACCATACGGCTGCGAATGCTGCTGTCAGGAGTGAAATGTTAACAACAGTAGATCCCCACTGTATCATTTTTTTGTATTTTTCTATGTTTTTCATATTTTTCCCGAATATATCTGTTTTTATTCTTTTCAAAGCTTTTCGCTTCTCCTTAATAATAAAACTCAGACAGAATATCCTCTGTCCGTGAGTGGCGGGTTCCGTTTTTGTAAGCAGCAAATCAAATTTTTACACTGATTACAATCAACATTCACTGCTATTGCCATGCCAAAGCCCGGCAAACTCATTATCTGAATATAGGTGGCTGCAATTACATACACATTTTATTATAACAAACCTGGCAAAAAAGTCAATACAAAAACGGATAATTTTTATTTGAAAAGGTGTTGCAAAAAATATTTTTATATGATATAATTATTAAGTCGTAATTGAAAACATAATATGTTAAAAATTATGATGTCCTTATTAGCTGCGGATATGGCGAAATTGGCAGACGCGCTAGCTTCAGGTGCTAGTGAGAGCAATCTCATGCAGGTTCAAGTCCTGTTATCCGCATTTTTATTTCGTGAAATTTCAATAATGCCGGCAAGATTTTATTTTGCCGGCATTATTGCTGTATATTTTTAATATTTAATAGCAGCCTTATTGGGGGAAGGATCTTAAAATGAACAAACTTTTAAAAACATTACTCACTGCTGTAATTATTATTTCAATGTCCGTTTCATGCACTTCACAAACAAAAAAAGACTCTGAAAATTCCGGAAACACAGGAGTATCTTCACCATCTCAGACAGATATAAAAGAAATCAGACCAATCCGTGATATTTCGTCATCTGAACTTGTAAGTGAAATAAAAATCGGCTGGAATCTGGGAAATACAATGGATTCAACCACAGGAAAGCTTAATGAAAGTCCGGAAAAATATGAAACAGGCTGGGGAAATGCCATAACTACTCAGGAAATTATCGATCAGGTATCAGATGCCGGTTTTAATATTATACGAATCCCTATATCATGGGGAGAACATCTTTCATCTGATGATACATATACAATTGATGAAGCCTGGCTTAAACGTGTAGGGGAAATAGTGGACTACTGCATTAACAATAATATGTTTGTTATTCTTAATACACACCATGAAAACTGGATTTTCCCTGACAACGCACATTTTGAGCAGAACTCTGACGAACTAAAAAAAATATGGACTCAGATAGGAAACTATTTTGAAGGATATGATGAAAAGCTGATATTTGAAGGGATGAATGAACCTCGAAAAATCGGTACTGCTTCTGAATGGAACGGCGGTGATGATGAGGGACATGAAGTTATAAACAAGCTCAATCAGGTATTTGTTGACACTATACGAGGACTCGGAGGAAATAACCCCAAGCGTCATCTCATGATACCTACATATGCTGCCAGCAGTACAGACAAGGCAATACGTGCAATGACTATTCCGGCAGGTGATGACAAGCTTATCGTATCTGTTCATGCATATATTCCTTATAATTTTGCACTTGCAGAAAACGGAACAGCCGAGTGGAGTGATGATGCTCCTTCGTGCACTCAGGAAATGGATAACCTTTTCTCTACATTAAAGACAACATTTATAGATAAGGGGACTCCTGTAATTATAGGTGAAATGGGTGCTGTAAGCCGTGACAATAATGCAGTCAGGGCTGAGTGGAGCAAATATTATATAAGTCATGCCAGAGCTGCCGGAATTCCATGCATATGGTGGGACAACGGCACATATCTGGGCGGTGATAATGCTTTCGGATTGTTAAGCCGAAAAAGCTGCAGATGGATATACCGGGATGTTGTTGACGGACTTATGGAAGGACTTAAGTAAAATTTAAAGCGTATAACCGATTTTTTACGGTTATACGCTTGTTTTTTAATTATTATGTAAATATTATAGCAAAGTATCCTCCATCATCATAATAACCTATTCCAATCTTTGTAAAGCAATTATCTAAAAATGCACCTCTCTTTAACATTACATTTGAAACACTTAATGCAGATGTATGTCCTGCCATTACATAATGATGTATATTAAAAAAATTTAATCCGTATTCTCTCAATAAACTTTTATATGAGCTTCCATCAGGTCTGTCTATGTCAAAAAAATCTGAAAGTTCTGCTGCACGAATATCAGCAACATATGACAATGTTATATCCAGATTTACAGGTTTAGATCCATTTTTCTCACGTTCTTCATTAACAAGTTTAAATATAGACGCTTTAAGCTTATCATCTAACGGATTAGGAGTATCAGCAGGTATTTGCTTTGGCGTTGTAGTTACCTTTGTTGTCGTCTGCTTTGGCGTTGTAGTTACCTTTGTTGTTGTCTGCTTCGGTGTTGTCGTTAC
>OBID01000259.1_pt1 | contig 22910 bp, 18 predicted proteins | sample 1519781 | NCBI WGS metagenome assembly OBID01 (sample SAMEA3991478, study PRJEB22521) | metagenome | biome: anthropogenic terrestrial biome; feature: sewage plant; material: sludge | place: Sweden | collected 2012-09-26 | reverse complement strand
CGGTGTCATGCCCAGAAAAGACGCAGGTGATCGCAGAAGCAAGATTTCTGAGAGGACATTATCATTTTGAGGCAAAAAAGATGTGGAATAACGTGCCTTATATTGATGAGACTATCTATGTCTCGACCGATGCTAATTCTACTAAAATCCCTAATACGACCGATATCTGGCCAAAAATCGAAGCGGATTTTGATTTTGCTGCTAAAAACCTTCCGGTATCTCAATCTCAAAAAGGTAGAGCCACGCAATGGGCGGCTAAAGCCTACCTGGCAAAAGCCTTGTTATTTCAGAAAAAATGGGCTGCAGCAGAAGTCATTTTGCAGGATATTATCAATAACTCAGGTAAAAAATTGATGACCAATTATCATGACAATTATCGAACTGCCGGCAATAATAATGCAGAGTCTATATTTGAGGTTCAGTTTTCTGTCAATGATGGTACCAATGGCAACAACGGCAATGCTGGGGATAATCTTAATTGGCCTTATTCATCTACGGCACCTGGCCGGGGTTGCTGTGGCTTTTATCAACCTTCTCACAACCTGGTCAATGCATTTAAGACAGATGTCAATGGTTTGCCATTGATTGGAAGTGCGCCTGATGGCACCCAGGATACTTATAACACCGTGGACTTGCCAAATGATCAGGGCATTGGTGCCGGGACCGCTTTTACCCTGGACAAATCAATTCCTGTAGATCCACGATTAGATTGGACTGTAGGACGCCGTGGTGTCAACTTTTTAGATTGGGGCCCGATGCCTGGATCAACCTGGATCAGAGATCAAGCTTATGCAGGTCCTTTTACTGGCAAAAAATGGATGTATTACCTTGGTGAGGAAGGAAGCACTACGCACTCTACCAGCAAACGCAATGTAAATAACAACTATAGACTATTTAAATTGTCTCATGTGATCCTATGGCTGGCTGAGTGTGAGGTAGAACTTAATAAATTAGCTTTAGCCGAAGGTCTTGTCAATCAAATTCGCAATCGGGCAAAAAATGGATCTGTTCAAGATGCGACCGTTACCACCAAAGTAGAACCCTATCCTGCTGGTACTTTTGCAGCAAAAGGAGCAGACTATGCCCGTAATGCAGTCCGCATGGAGCAAAGATTGGAGTTCGCTATGGAAGGTCATCGATTCTTTGATTTAGTAAGATGGGGTATTGCCGAAAAATTATTAAACAAATATGCTGCCGAAGAAGCTGTTCCGGGTAAGGAGCCTTCAGGACGCACCTTCAATAAAAGAGGTTATATGGCGGGTAAGATATTTACCACTAAAAACAATTATTATCCACTTCCACAAGATGAGATATTGAATAGCCAAAAAGATGGCCAGCCTACCCTGGTACAAAACGCGGGGTACTAATACGAATCATACTTCAAAGTTTTATAAAAAGACCTCCTCAATTGCACAATTGGGAGGTCTTTTTTTTGAGGAATGAGTCGGTCCTTCAATCACATCTTCAACACCTTTTTGACATCACTTGCTCCATTCTTCGCCGTCATCTTTACAAAATAAATTCCGCTGATCAGATCTTTTTGAATAGTCATCGAAGCTTGGTTTTTGCAAAAAGTGGTCTCATATACTTTTCGACCCATCTGATCTATGAGTTCTATTTTGCGATCTAAAGCATCGGGCTCACTTTGGATAGTCAGTCGGTCATACATTAAGGTAGGGAAGACTTTAAAGCTTATGGCGTTCGCTGCAGTTTGTACAGCCGTAGTGGTGCCATCGGTGATAGAAAACCCATCTATACCAAATTCTACTACATTTCTGGCATCTATATTGACAGGCTCACTGGCTTCAAAGATGATGCTGACATTGGACTGATTTTTAAGTGTCGACTTATCAATTGGAAAATGATAGAATGTCCATGCAGAAAGATTTCCAGGTAAAGTATCTATCAAAAGGGTGTCACTGCCTGAAGTAATAAATATCTTAAAAGATCCCCCTGCAGGTATGGTATCAAATATATTTAGTCGGGCAGTCCATGCGGCAAAATGTATAAAGGGCTTTGAGATTGAGGTCAGATTGATCGCAGGAGAGATCAACCTGGTATATCCTCCATCTACATCACCAGCAGTGACTGCCGTAGTCCCATTGCCGGTGATCATGCACTGATCACCATAATCATCAGGCAGGTCATACTCCGGATTAATTGCTTTGTCCTCAATATAGGTTCCCAGGGGTTCTGTCCTCCCCCATATTCCGGCCACAGCCGTGCTTTGTGCTGTCCAGCCATAATTAAATAGAAAATTGTCTTCATATCCCTTCTGCAACTCTATGGTGAGATCCTGGGTGCCGGCGATATCGAGTACATCTAATTTTTTATATTGATGTCCCCAGTCCCCGGAATATAATTGCCATTTTCCTTCATGTGCTACCACCGTGGCCGATCCATTGTCCCCGGTGGTGAAGGATATGGTTTCTTCGGGTCTTATCAAAAGTATATTGGTGTTTTTAAGAGGCTGTTTAGAAATAGCATCTATCACCAGGGTTTTTAAGGTAAAGGCTTTTAAGGGTTTTAATAAGACAGTAGTATCGATTATCAGGCCAGTATTTAAATTTAAAGTGAGGTGTTTGACTTCATATCCGGCTTTGCTGATAGTCAAGCTAGTTGCTCCTTCATAAGCACCTCCTGTTTTAAAACTTCCATTATTAAGACTTTTTACTGCATTAAAAGGGATGATATCCCATTGAATCAACGCATCCGGTATCGCTATCCCGGAAATCAAATCCTTTACCAGGCCCTGAAGATATGATGCATGCTTATAAGTAGGTTTTACGATATACAATCCAAACTCAATATCAGAAGCCAGTATATTACCGGATGGCAAATAAGGGTAGACACCCCAGCATCCATGAAAATCTCCATCGCCTGCGGGATAGGTGTCATAGGCCCCGACTTCTACCAAATGATTAGGGTCACTCGCATCTACTACTGTAAATCCGTCTGTGTAATAAGCAGCAATAATAAATTTATTAAAGTTGAATATATTATGAGGGATCGTATTGCGAATCTGAGTGGTTCGACTTCGATACCGGTCTGTCAAAGTGATATTAGAGAGATTATCAACCTTATATCCTTCCAGATAGGCATTGGCTCGCTCATCGGTCGTATAAGCAAAGGCACCATCATCAGATAAGGCTATACTATGCGTAAAAGCATTGCCTGTCCTTTGATTGGCGATTTTTTTGGGTTTGGTTTTGTCTTTAAGGTCCCAGACAGTAAATTCTCCTGCGATGATATCTGCAGACCAGAAAGTATCTCTCCTCACAAATCCACCGTGAGAATAATTGGGATTAAAAATGCCTATATATTCGGGGACATCAGGATTCTTGTTCAAATCCAGCATCACCAATCCTTGATGTACATTGCTACCATGTAGAAAACAAATTCCATTTTCGTCTATCAATAAATCATGGGCTCGATCTAACGAGACTGTTTTAGAAATTCCTAGCGTTTTGTCATCCACTTTAAGCGTAGGATGCCAAAAGCTCCAGGTTATTTTTGCAGGCGCCTGGCTCATATTGATGATCAAAACGCCATCTGCACCTTTGTCGGCCACTACATATGCCCGGTTTTTGTATGTTTTTATTTCACGCCAAAGATTTACTACACCGGGTATGAATTGTAACTCTACCGGTTTTTTTGGGTCAGTCACATCAAACACACTGGTACCGGTGACCCTAAATGCATATTCTCTTCCATTGGTGTCAGCATAACCCCAAACATCAGCACAATCGTCTGCAAATCGCACGTGTGACATCAGCTCCATATTGTAGTTCTGAGTCAAGCCGATGAATGGCAAGAAGATAAAATAAATGATCAGGGGTCTCATAAAGATTATTTATTGATTAGCATTACAGTAAGTCTGCTAATACAAATTAATTCCCCGGAGTCATTCCTGATCTCGATATTCCATACATGAATAGTACGACCTATTTTTATCGGACTTGCTTTGCCGGTGACCACACCGCTGGTGACAGCTTTGAGATGATTGGCATTCAGTTCCAGTCCTACCGGATAGGTATTAGGCGTATCGATAAAGAGGGTAGAGCCCACACTTCCCAGCGTTTCTGCGAGCGCTGCTGAAGCTCCACCGTGCAATAAACCGAGCGGTTGCTTCGTACGATGATCGACTGGCATAGTAGCGATGAGAAAATCATCACCTACTTCTTTAAACCGGATACCTAGATTTTCTGTTAGGGTGTTTTGTGACCTTTCGTCTAATTGCTCAGGAGTCGGTTTGAACTTAAATAAATACTGCATACTTAAGCTCAAAGATAGGGGTTGTTTAGTTTGCGTTCTATTTCGACGATCAGTTGGTCCAGGTCATTGGTATTTATGACAGGCCATTGAAGAGGTTTCCACCAGGTCCATTGACGCTTCGCGTAGTTGCGTGTGTGTTGTTTTATTTTGGCTATTACGGTGGGTTGATCGCATTGACCCTCAAAATGGTGCCACCATTCTCTATAGCCTACTGTCTCCAGGCTCTTGAGATGTTTAAATGGAAATAGTGAACTTGCTTCTTCTTTGAGCCCCTGTTTTATCATAAGGTCGACCCGTTGGTCTATTCTCTGGTAAACCTGTGTGCGATCATCATCGACAAAATATTTTAAAACTTCAAATTGACGAGGTTTGATGGATGCTTGTCTTAGATCAGAAAATTTTTTCCCCGTAGTGAGTATTACTTCCATAGCCCTGCTGAGCCTTCGGGTATTGTTTTGATCCATAGAAGCAAAATATTCGGGATCATTGATTTGTATAAATGATTGCAAACCGGGTAGCCCTTGATTTATCATCAGGTCTTGCACGGTGATTTTGATGTCCGGAGGTATCGCAGGGAAAGTGTCCAATCCGTGCAATACGGCATTGATATATAAACCAGTACCCCCTACCAGGATGGCCAGATCATTTTTATGAAACAGTTGGTCTAAAATGTCTAGTGTATCCTGTTCAAATCGTCCTACACTGTAATCGTCGTGTATAGAGATATGACCGATAAGGTGGTGCGGTACCAGTTCCAGATCCTCCTTCGAAGGTTTGTTTACACCTATTTGCAGTTCCCGGTATACTTGCCTGCTGTCGGCATTGACGATCTCGCATTGAAAATGCTGGGCTAACCGGAGCGCAATGGCCGATTTGCCTACTGCCGTAGGCCCACCGATCACAATAAGCTGTTTTGAAACAGATGATTTCATTAGAATTAGTATGAAAGTAATATTTTTGAACCTTTTCCGCTACCGACCACATGCTGTATTATATCATCAGGCCTATTGTACGATTAACCTTCCGTATATTTTTCAGTAAAATCCATCTGCATAATATGGACAGGATACCGGTTGACAGACCGGTCCTGATAGCCAGCAATCACCCCAGCGCCTTCCTGGAAGCATGTCTGCTCGCTACCCACTTTCCCAAGTCACTTCATTTTTTAGTGCGGGGGGATATTTTTATCAACAAGTTTGTGATCTGGTTATTGGCCCAATTACATCTGACTCCCATCTATCGTTTTGCTGATGGCTTTAAAAATCTTAGGGCCAATGAAAACACTTTTAGTGATTGTTATAAAAGATTGAAGGATAAGGAGATCATCGTTGTATATGCTGAAGGCAATACCACCCAGGAGAAAAGGCTAAGACCCATTCAAAAAGGACTTGCCAAAATAGCGTTTGGAGCACTGGATATATATCCTGACATGGATCTGTGCATCGTGCCTTTGGGTGTCAATTATACCCATCCAAATGATTTTAGAAGCGAGGTATTTGTGGAAGTCGGTATGCCCATTGAATTAGAATCTTATTTTCAAAAATATAAAACAGAGAGTCAGAAGGCTATCACAGAGCTCACGCAGGAGATAGAACTGAATATGAAGCCCTTGGTGATTCATATCAATAAAGATGAAGACCTTCCTTTGGCTGAGAAACTTTGGTTGCTCGCCAAATCTATAGCGCCTGAAAGCTTTTGGCCGGTATTGGATCGAAGCGGCGAACGATTCGCCTTGGATAAGAGCATCAGCTTGAGAATCAATGATATGGATGAAAAGGCAAAAACCGAATTGCAAAACAAGATCCTGATACCATTGCAAATCCCTGCCTCTACCGGCACTGCCATTATATTCATACCTGCCATGATCGGAAAACTAATTAATTTTTTGCCTTTTACTATAGCTACCCAAATAGCCAAATCGAAGGTTAAAAGAATTGAGTTTTTTGCATCAGTGTTGGTCGGCTCGGGTATGTTTATTTATATCCTTTACGCTACTGTGATCGCGATTTTGAGTCATGCAGCTGATATTCCTGTAGTGATGGCCCTCGGCAGTTTGGTGATTTGTGGACTGATCTATTTATACCGTGATCACCTGTTGGTTAAACAAAAACTCTCCACGATCCGGCAATTGAATGGAGAAATAATAAAAAAAATTACGGACAAAGGATCCTTTGACAGCGTATCCTTATAAAATCTTAATCAGTTAACATATATTTAATCTTTTCTTAAGTAAGGGGTTATGATTTATAATGACATGATAGTGTTACCTTTGTGAAAATTATTAACTAAAAATTATTGAAATGAAAAGATCTATTCTATTAAGTTTAATCATGACTTTGGGTATATTTAGCCTCAATGCCCAGATTCGTACTCCTCAACCAAGCCCTACTTCTAAAATAGAGCAGTCTGTAGGATTGTCCACTATTACAGTCGAATATAGCCGACCAGGCGTAAAAGGCCGCAAAGTATATGGTGATCTGGTACCTTTTGGTCAACCCTGGAGGACAGGTGCCAATCAAGGTACTAAACTGACTTTTAGTGATGATGTAAAAATCAATGGCAAAGACATTAAAAAAGGTAAATATTCTTTGTTTACGATCCCTGGAGAAAATGAGTGGAGCATTATCCTACATACCGATGCCAACTTAGGCGTACCAGGAGGAGATGATTATAAAGTGGCTGATGAAGCTATCCGATTTACAGCAAAACCTTCCAAATTGGGATTTAATATGGAATCTTTTACCATTGACTTTGCCAATATTAAAGACAATGGAGCGGATCTATATCTTGCATGGGAAAATACCGTAGTATCATTTAATATCGATGTAAATACCGATGCCAGAGTAATGGCTGGAATCAAAAGTACTATGGCTGGTCCTTCTGCAGGAGACTATATGAATGCTGCCAACTATTACAGCAGTGCTGGCAAAGACATCAATCAAGCGGTGACCTGGGCGGCCAAAGCCGTCAGCATGGGATCCAATCAATTCTTTAATCTTCGCCAATATAGCTTGATACTCGCCAAAGCCGGTAAATATACTGAAGCGATCGCGGTGGCTAAAGAATCTTTGACCAAGTCTCAGGAAGCAAAGAACAATGATTACATCAAAATGAATGAAGCCTCTATCAAAGAATGGATGGCTATGAAAAAATAAGTTTTATAAAATCGATATAAAAAAAGCTGATGTCTTTAAGTCATCAGCTTTTTTTTTGAGTATGGGGCTTGGTCGGAGGTCACATAACGCGTGCCGGCAGGTTAAAATAGAATATTCCCGTTCATTTCTGCAGGGATATCTACACCCATGAGTTTTAATATAGTAGGAGCCACATCACCCAATTTTCCATGATGCAATTGAATGGGTTGTGTTCCGATGTAAATCACTGGTACTGGGTTTTTGGTATGTGCGGTATTAGGACTTCCATCTGGATTGATCATGGTGTCTGCATTGCCATGATCTGCGAGGATGATAAATTGATAACTTTTTTCCAAACCTTTGGTGACTATTTTTTCTACGCAAGCATCTACTGTCTCTGCAGCTTTGATCCCAGCTTCAAAAACGCCGGTATGACCAACCATATCGGTATTGGCAAAATTTAGACAAATGAAGTCTGGATCACTGGTCTCCCAATGCTCCAGTAAAGCGGCAGTTAGCTCTGGTGCAGACATCTCAGGTTGCAGATCGTAGGTGGCCACCTTTGGAGACGGAATCATTATCCTGCTTTCGCCTTTGAATGGAATTTCCCGGCCGCCGGAGAAAAAGAAGGTCACATGTGGATATTTTTCGGTTTCAGCCATACGCACTTGCGTCAAACCGTGCGTAGCAATAACTTCCCCAAGCGTATTATTTAAATTATCGGTTTTAAATAATGCAGGAATGCCTTTAAAGCTAGCATCATACTCTGTCATAGTGACGAAATCCAGTTTTAGTGGATGCATGTTGAATTCATGAAAGGCTGTCTGAGTTAATACCTCAGTGAGTTGTCTGGGCCTGTCGGTGCGGAAATTGAAGAATAAAACTGCATCGCCATCTTTGATGAGCAGGTCGGGATCAGGAGCTCCAAGGAGGGTAGGTTCGATGAATTCATCTGTAATATTTTGGGAATATGCTTTTAATAATGCTTCTTCGGCGGTATCAGCTGTATCTCCTATGCCATGCACCAGCAGATCATAAGCTTTTTTGACCCGCTCCCAACGCTTATCTCTATCCATGGCATAATACCGTCCACAGATAGATACTAGTCTGGCATCGCTATTCTTAATATGATCTGTCAATGTTTTAATAAATCCAATTCCGCTTTTAGGATCAGTATCCCGGCCATCCATGAAAGCATGAATACTTATTTTCCTGATCTGGTGCTTCTGTAATATATCGCAAAGGGCGATGAGATGGTCCAGGTGAGAGTGTACACCTCCATCCGATACCAGCCCTATGAGGTGAATTCGGTTTCCATTCGTTTTACAGCGCTCAATAAGTTGAAGGAGCTCAGGATTGAGATCAAGTTCTTTGGTACGAATGGCTTTATTGATTCTAGCCAGTTCCTGGTAGACGACTCTACCGGCGCCTAGATTGAGGTGGCCTACTTCTGAATTGCCCATTTGGCCATCAGGTAAACCTACTTCTTCGCCAAACGTGGTCAAAGTACTATGGGGATAGGTTTTCCAGGCATTGTCGAAAAAAGGGGTGGCTGCCGACGCGATTGCATCGGCATTGTAATCAGGGCCAATTCCCCAGCCATCCAGTATCAGTAGCGCAAGTTTATTAATTTTCATTCGTGTTTTTTTGCAAAATTATTCTTTTATAAGTATTTGAATCACAAATATTAAGCAGTTTTTTGCCCTTTACAGACCTGGCAGGCATGGTCTGAGCACGATCCTATTCAAAAATAGAGAGATATAGTTTGTATTGTAATAGCATAGGCTTCAACCTTTTATTGAATAATCTCGTTTATGATGAAAGGCTGGTCAGTTTCTTTTAACTATTAATTAAGTGTTTGTTTGAACTGTGCACCGTAATAAATATGTTTTGAATAAAATTGCGAAAATGAAACTCATAGGTTATATCTTATTCTTGTTCTTAAATCAACTATTGCCGGCACAGTCTGTCAAAGGAGTTTTACAAGCTTTGGCGCAGCAAGACCAAACATTTCTCAATCAAAATTTTGCTTCAGAAGTTCACTATTCTCTTGACCTGCAATCATACGAAGGATCTAAAATAGAAGCTATACAATCGGTATTAAATTTTGTAGGTTCATCTTCCGGCAAGAATTTCAAGATTATTCACGAAGGGGTACCTAAAGGCAAAGAATCCTTTATGGGCATAGGCAATCTGGTGTCAGACAAGGGCAAGTTTAGAGTGTATATCACATTTCATTTTAAAGACAATAAGTACCTGGTTAATGAGCTGAAAATTGAAAAAGACGGTCTATAACGGATCATTTTTTATTCCCAGGTTAAACAGCGCAAAATCATATTTAACCGGATCATTTGGATCTAATGTTCTCAATATTTCTGTCAGTTCGTTCACTGTATGCCAGTTTTTAGATTCGGTTTGTAATAAATGGAGGTTACGGGCTACTCTATGTACATGCACATCCAGAGGAATCATCAGATCCCGAGGCTTGATATGAGTCCATAGACCAAAATCTACACCTTTTTTGGGCGATCTGACCATCCACCTCAAATACATACAAAGCCTCTTACAGGTAGATCCTGTCGACGGATGGGATACATGCTTTTTAGTCCTTGGCATAAAATCCTTCAGACTAAAAAAATAGGAATAAAATTGGTTTAACGCCTGCTCTACACTTTCAAATCGACCTTGAGTTAAAAATGCAGTTTCCAAGGTCTCATAATGGCGATAATGGTGTCTTAAAAATCTGATAAAGTACAGTAAATCATCATATTGAAAGGTCCTATGTTTAAAGGATTGTAATTTTTTGAGGTCATGAGCAGTATGGCCCATCATAAATTGATAGGGAGCATGATCCATCATAATCATCAGTTCACGACTTTTATTGATGATGGTTTTGCGATTACCCCAGGAAAAAATGGCGGCAAATAACCCACTTATTTCAATATCTGCCAGTAAGTGGTATTCATGAGGAATACTGATTGGGTCCGTCTGTATAAAGTCAGGACTTTCATATTGAAGTACCAACTTTTCAAGCCGATCCTGGACTAATCCGGATGCAGTCATTATACGACCAGGAGTTTTTTAGCTCAGACGAGCCTTAACCTCGCTGATTTCGTAACCTTCTATAACATCACCTGTTTTGATATCATTGAAGTTTTCAATGGATAGACCGCACTCCAATCCACTTTTAACCTCTTTGACATCATCCTTAAATCTTTTGAGTGCAGCTATTTTGGCAGTAGCGCCTTCTTTGCTTGGATAAGTCACGATACCATCCCTGATCAGCCTGATAGGCGTGTTTTTCATGATTTTTCCCTCCGTGACAAAACATCCGGCTATAGAACCCACTCCAGTGATTTTAAAGACTTCTCTGACTTCGAGCATGGCTATCACTTTCTCTTCTTTAACCGGTTCCATCATACCTTCCATAGCTGATCTGATGACTGCGATGGCTTCATAAATGATAGAGAATGTCTTGATCTCCACACCTTCTTTTTCAGCAAGCTTTCGGGCACTTGCAGAAGGTCTGACCTGAAATCCTATAATAATGGCATCTGATGCTGAGGCAAGCAATACATCTGATTCTGTAATGCCCCCAACCGCTTTGTGGATGACTGATACCTGAATCTTTTCAATCGACAGTTTGATGAGTGAATCCGCCAACGCTTCGATGGATCCGTCCACATCACCTTTAATAATGATCTTCAGCTCTTTAAACGTACCTAGTGCAAGTCGTCTGCCGATCTCATCGAGCGATATACGCTTATTAGTTCTGGTGGCGAGTTCTCGGTTGATCTGAGCGCGCTTCAAGCCTAGATCTTTGGCGATGGATTCATCTTCAAACACTTTGAATTTTTCACCTGCCTGAGGAGCACCTGACATGCCCAGAATCAATACAGGACTGGAAGGATCTGCTATTGTTATTTTTTGGCCCCATTCATTAAACATGGCCTTGACACGACCAAAATGTTCTCCTGCAAGAATGGCATCACCTACATTTAAACTTCCATTTTGAACAAGAAGTTTGGTAACGTAGCCTCTGCCTTTGTCGAGAGAAGCTTCGATGACGGTACCTGATGCCATCCGTTTTGGATTAGCGGTGAGTTGAAGGATCTCCGCTTCAAGCAATATCTTCTCCATGAGCTTGTCTACATTCAATCCAGTCTTGGCTGATATGTCCTGTGATTGGATTTTGCCACCCCAATCTTCGACCATCAGGTTCATGGCAGCAAGCTCTTGTTTTATTTTTTCAGGATTAGCACCTTGTTTATCTATTTTATTAATGGCAAAAACGATGGGTACACCAGCAGCCTGAGCGTGAGAAATGGCTTCTTTGGTCTGAGGCATGATATTGTCATCGGCAGCAATGATGATGATGACCACATCCGTCATTTTGGTACCACGTGCGCGCATAGCGGTAAAAGCCTCATGTCCCGGAGTATCCAGGAAGGTGATTTGTTTGTCTCCCAATTTTACTTCATAGGCACCGATATGTTGGGTTATTCCTCCAGCTTCTCCTGAGACCACATTAGCGCTTCGGATATAATCCAACAAGGAAGTTTTGCCATGATCTACGTGTCCCATCACAGTGACGATAGGAGCCCTGGGCACCAGGTCGCTGGGTAGATCTTCAACATCTTCTTCTGTGTCAGTAGAGTCTTCAGCAGATACAAATGAAACTTTGTGGCCAAACTCTTCGGCAACCAGCTCTATAATTTCAGCATCTAGTCTTTGATTGATCGATACGATGACACCCAGATTCATACAGGTCATGATGACTTGTGCAGGTTTTACATTCAGCAGGGAAGCAAGCTCAGAAACTGACATAAATTCGGTGACCTGCATATCTGTGCTCACTAGAGCTTGCTCTTCCAGTTCTATTTTTTCTCTTATCCTGGATCGATTATCGCGTCTTATTTTTTGTCTTCTAGATTTCGTATTTGAACCTAATCTGGCCAGGGTAGCTCTAATCTGATCGTCAATTTCCTTTTGAGAAATCTCTTTGACATCATCTCTGCCGCGGGCTGGCCTGACGCCTGTCCCTGGGGTGCCTGAGGGAGGGGGAGCCGTGGATTCGATTTTCTTTCGTTTTCGTTTTCGTTTTTTCCTGATATCCTCATCCGAAGAAGCCAAAGGTTTTTTCTTCGAATCCAGGTCAGCTACAGGTTCTTCTTTTTTCTTCTTTGAAAATTTGTCAGTATCGATTTTACCCAAAATCTTCAACCCTTTCAAGGTAGGTGTTTCAGACCGATGCATTTCCTGAACTGGTTCTTCGGTGGAAGTAACTGGGGCAATGATTTTGGAAGATTCTACTACTTTAGGTTCAGGAGTGTACGGTTCTTTGACATCCTCTATTTCAGGGACCTTATCGGTTGGTTTCTTTTTCTTTTTAGCTTCAAGATCTATTTTATCTACCACCGTAATCTTAGGAGCATCAACCGTAACTCTTGTGATCACTGAATCAGCAGCAGTGGTTGGCTCCGATATTGTTGTGGTGGGCGTTGGAACAGGAGTAGTTGGTGTTGGAATGGATTTGGCTTCAACGACAGGAGCTATTGGGGCAGGAGGCGGAGGCGGGGTTGGGATGGATGGTATCTCTCGCTTAGGTGATTGGGTAGCGCTGGCTTTACCTATGATGAGCTGCTCAGCTTTCTCTTTGACTGCCATAGATGCAGAAAACTCTTTGATCAATTCAGCAAACATTTCGTCTGTGATCTTGGCGTTGGGTTTATTTTCTATGGCAAACCCTTTCTTTTGCAAGTGCTCAACGATAGAGCTCGTGCCAATATTAAATTCTGAAGCAGTCTTTACTAAATTTTTAGCCATATATAAATTTTCAATCCACCTATTTGAAGACCACTCAAGTTGAAATTGCTTCTATCAACTTGCTTGATCCTCTTCCATTTCACTAGATAATATCTTCAACACATCATCAATAGTCTCTTCTTCCAGGTCTGACCTTCTGATCAATTCTTCCCTGCTTAAGGTCAATACACTTCTGGCAGTATCGCAACCGATCCCTTTAAGCGTATCAATGATCCATGCTTCTATCTCATCTGCAAATTCATCGAGATCGACATCATCGATTTCTGTTCCTTCTTCAGTGTCCCGATAGACATCTATTTCAAAGCCTGTGAGTTTACTGGCGAGTTTGATATTCGAGCCGCCTTTGCCTATAGCCAGGGAGACCTGATCTGGTTTGAGATAAACAGATGCTCTCTTATTTGGTTCGTCAATTTCAATTTTGGTGACCTTAGCGGGTGTAAGAGCACGCTGTATGTACAAAGTAAGGTTGTTGGTGTAATTGACTATATCAATATTTTCATTACGCAACTCACGAACGATGCCATGGATTCGCGACCCTTTCATGCCTACACAAGCACCGACCGGGTCTATACGATCATCATATGATTCTACAGCTACTTTAGCCCTTTCGCCAGGTATCCTGACAATATTTTTGATAGTGATCAGTCCATCTTCTATCTCTGGTACTTCGTGTTCCATCAGCTTTTCCAGGAAAGCACTATCCGTTCTGGACATAATGATAGATGGAAGATTGTTTTTCATGATGACATCTTTAATGACGCCCCGGACCATGTCCCCTTTTCGAAAATGATCTGCTTTGATCATTTCAGATTTTGGCAGCACCAGTTCATTGCCGGTAGTATCATCAATGACCAGGATTTCTTTGGGCAGGACCTGGTTGACCTCGCCGAGGATGATTTCTCCTTTTCGATCTGAGTATTTTTGAAATACTTCGTCTTTCTCCAACTCCAGGATACGGGAGATCAATGTCTGTCGAGCAGCCATGATAGATCTTCGGCCAAAATCCTCTAATTCGAGTTTGGTGTAACATTCCTCATTTACATCATAGTCCGGATCTATCTCGCGGGCTTCTGATACAGAGATTTCTTTATATGGATCAGAAACTTCACCATCCGGCACGATTTGCCGTACATGCCATAGCTCCAGGTCACCTTTTTGGGTATTTACGATCACATTGAAGTTTTCATCTGTGCCGTATTTTTTCTTGATGAGGGTACGAAATACATCCTCCATCACCCGCATGAGGGTAGGGCGGTCAATATTTTTTCCCGCTTTGAATTCCGAAAATGTTTCAACTAAATTGATCATGGATCAAAATTTTATTTGAATAAAGGTTTTAATGATATCATCTAATAATATAATAGTTTCTACTTTCTTCTTTACTTTTTTCTTTTTTTCAATTTCAATGACTTCCTGTTGGACTATAATCATGTCTGGTTTGACTTCGGTCAGGATGCCTTCGATGATATGGCCGTTTTGATGGTGCACTGTCACTGGACGCCCGATATTTTTGACATACTGGCGATGAAGTTTTAATGGTCTATCCAAGCCCATCGAGGACACTTCCAATATATAAGCATCCGGTATAAGGTCAGATTCTTCGATTTTGCGACCAAGCCATTTGTTGATTTTTGTACAAAGAGCCAGATCCAATACGCCGTCACTATCGAGAAAGATTTCAAGTTTTTTTGGTGAGTGATGGACATCCACCACATAACATTCCCTGAAGCTTTCTTCAGTAAATTTTTCATTTAGCCAATTCGTTACCGTCTCTTCGATCAACATAGATGTCCTAAAATGAAGAAGGGAACTTTTGGTTCCCTTCCAGATTTCTTTTTCAACTCGGTGCAAAGATAATATATAATCTTAGAATAAAAATTAGAAATTTTTCAACCTTTAAATTTGGCTTTAAGGTGATTTATTGTTGTCCTTAGCTTGAAGGTCATTATTTTTGAGGTTATAAGATGAATACACAACTTTTATTGACAAAAGCATTACAATCTGAGTGGTTGAGCATTGAAGAGGGTACCTATTTATTTAAGCATGCCACTTTGGGTGAACTCATGGCCGCCGGTCATGCTTTGAGACAGGCGAAGAACCCAGGCCAAACAGTGACCTGGATCATAGATAGGAACAGTAATACGACGAATGTCTGTGTAGCTAACTGCAAGTTTTGCAATTTTTATAGAGTTCCGGGGCATTCTGATGCTTATATCACCTCCCTGGATCAATATAAAGAGAAGATCGAAGAACTTTTTCGATATGGTGGCGAGCAGCTGTTGTTGCAAGGTGGTCATCATCCTGACCTGGGCCTTGATTATTATACCAAACTTTTCCGACAGTTAAAGGCCATGTATCCTACATTAAAGCTTCATGCCCTTGGCCCTCCAGAGATAGCCCATATCTCCAAAATATCCGGTACCAGCCACGAGGAGACTCTCCGGTCACTTATAGAATCTGGACTAGACTCCTTGCCAGGCGCGGGTGCCGAAATATTGGTCGACCGCGTCAGGAATCTTATAGCCCGGGGGAAATGCCTCTCCGATGAATGGCTCGATGTGATGCGTGAGGCACATAAACTAGGTCTGACCACTTCTGCTACCATGATGTTTGGCACTATAGAGACTATTGAGGAAAGAATGGAGCATCTGTGCAAGCTGAGGCAGGTTCAGCATGAGCGACCTGCAGATGCCGTCGGTTTCCTGGCATTCATACCCTGGCCATTTCAGGATGAAGGTACCCTCCTACAACGCATCAAACGTGCTGAAAATGAGACTACTGCGGAAGAATATGTTAGGATGATCGCTCTTAGTCGCATCATGCTCCCCAATATTCAAAACATCCAGGCCTCCTGGCTCACCGTAGGAAAACACATAGCTCAAATATGCCTTCATGCAGGGGCCAATGACATGGGAAGCATCATGATCGAGGAAAATGTAGTGAGTGCAGCAGGTGCCCCATACAGATTTACAGCCTCGGGCATACAGCAAGCTATTATCGAGGCAGGTTATATCCCTCAATTAAGAGATCAACAATACCAGCACAGGGACTTGCCACCAACTATCGAACAGCAACAAAATATTCCTGCTAAAATGACCATAGATTAATGGGAAAGTCAACCAAAAAGTTCGGAAAGAGCATCTGCAACTTTGCTAAAGCCAAGTATGTTAATTTTATATTTGTTCTTGGCCAGGCCTTTTAGGTTATTTTTTGGAATCAGAATTTTGTCGAATCCTAAGCGCTCTGCTTCTTGTATTCTTTGTTCGATGCGACTAACTGCTCTTATTTCTCCACTCAAGCCAATCTCACCAGCAAAAGCGATGTTTTTTGATACAGGCAGATCCTGCATGGAGGAAACCAATGCAGCTACTACACCTAGATCCAAGGCAGGATCTACTATCTTCAATCCCCCGGCTATATTGAGGAATACATCCAAACTTGAAAATCTCAAGCCTCCCCGCTTTTCCAATACGGCCAGCAGCATACTTAATCGCCTCAGGTCATAGGTGGTGACAGATCGTTGAGCTGTACCATATATAGCAGTACTCACCAGGGCTTGTACTTCCAGCAGCACAGGTCGCATACCTTCCATAGTAGCACATACCACACTGCCACTAAGAATTTCATCAGTTTGTGATAGTAATAATTCCGATGGATTGGATATTTGACGGAGCCCGGATGATTGCATCTCATAGATCCCCATTTCGTCTGTGGACCCAAATCGATTTTTACGCGTTCGGATGATTCGATAGGCGTGTAGCGCATCCCCTTCAAATTGGAGTACGACATCGACGATGTGCTCCAGCACTTTTGGGCCGGCTATGAGTCCTTCTTTATTAATGTGTCCGATGAGAATAAATGGTATACCGGTTGACTTGGCATATCGTTGTATCTCGGCGGTACATTCACGCACCTGGGTCACACTGCCATGAATAGACTCCAGGGTAGAGAGAGATAAGGTTTGAATAGAATCTATAATGACTAGTTCCGGTTGTAACAAAGTGATTTCTTCTAATACGCTATGCATATCGGTCTCTGTCAGAATATATACATTTTCGTGTTTGATCCCGATCCTGTCCGCCCTCATCTTGATTTGCTCTTCGCTTTCTTCTCCTGATACGTAAAGCACCTTATTTTTGATTTGAAGGGCTAGCTGCATGGTCAAAGTGGATTTGCCAATACCGGGTTGACCTCCGATCAAGATGAGGGAACCACTGACGATACCTCCCCCTAGTGTGCGGTTAAACTCCTGATCAGGAGTGATTAATCTTTTTTCAGCTGATTTCTGAATCGATTGTAAAGCGACAGGCTTTATTTTGCTTTTTTGGGACCTTAATTGTTTGTCCAGTAAGTTTGCTTTCTGATTGACTTCTACTATTTCTTCTACATAAGTATTCCATTCCCCACAGGAAGGGCAGTTACCCACCCATTTTAGGCTTTTTACACCACAATTTGAGCATGTGTACTCTTTTTTTAGTTTCATACTACCTATTTTTTCGATTGAGCTAAAAAAAAATTCTTTATTTGCGTGACTTTTATTTTTACCTCCGTCAAATATGTGTAAAAATTGATGAAATAAAGATTCCGTCAAAATTTATAAATAATAGAAGACCCTGGCTTTAAGGCCTTGGTCTTCGCAAATTGGTTTTTTGGGGTTTATACAGGGTGCTTTTCTGTTTATCAGTTTAGGTGCCCTGTTTTTTTTTACGTATTAATTAACAGGAACATTTTTATTAGTTGAAGGTTCAATTCAAATTCAAGCAGGTTAAATATCAAGGCAAAAGGTCAGTTAAAGCAATGTCTTTTCCAAAAATTATTGAATATGCGTTAGGAGCTTACCTATCGGGTCCTCAAATCCAAAGACTTATTTAATTGAGCTTGTTGTATGGCTGGGTCATCAGAGAGCATTTTTATAAAAGCATCAGTGGTTCCGGGCTCTATCATTGCGGTGACTGTCCAATATTGATTGGTAGCAGGATCAAGTCTTTTTCCAAGCATCATCTCGTAAGCATTATATTTTTGGAGAACATCGGCGATGGTCATTCCAGGTTCTAATTGTAGGATGAATTCGGTTTTTGTCCGATTTTCCACCAATTTTTCCCAGTGGTCGCTCAGCGCCATTGAATCAATGCGATCAGCAAATCTTTGTAAGGCACCGGGATATTGATAATTGGTGAATATCTTTTTTTCCGGATTTTCACCGAAGTAGATTATTTCAGTAGAGGGCGCATCAGCGATGGGCTCCCGGTATTCGTCTCTAAAGGCAGCCAGGTTTAAATCCTTAAGTGTGGATTTAATCTCCTTCAATTCGACTTTGGTCAGCTGATATGTATACATTCCGTTAATATTCATGTTTTGTTTAGCATGAAGCTTCATAATGCCGCTTTGGTATATGGTCACATTATATACAGGGCAATATCCGAAACAAGGCGACTTGGACATTTCAAATAGTTTTGCCCCCGGTGTACTGACCAGCACCTTTTTTGGACTACACTGCATCAGACTACTCCATACAAGGCTTATGATTATAAATTGCTTCATCTCAAAGTTTTAAAAATTTCACAGTTTTCTGTTCTTTATTATAACGAAAATATAAAAAGTAAATTCCCGCAGGCCAGTGTTTTATTTCTACATCCACGGCTGGTATTATATATAGTTCACTTTCGAGCAATGATTGGCCCTGGGTGTTAAATACGGAATAATAGATAGGGTTTTCAGGTAATTCGCTCTGGATATGCAAATTACCCCTTGAATTGGATATTTTTATATTCAATAACTCTAGAGAAACTGGTTTGGGTAGCAGTGCACAGGAGATGGGTTGGTTGAGCAAGGAGTTTCTTGAAGTCTGTAGCGTAGTCCACATCAGATAGACCTGGTCCCTGGTAAAAAACTTTGAACATTCGTCATCAACAAAATCCATAAAATTCATAAACATGCTCTTTTGTCCGCAGGAAAATTGAGGATGCTGAGGGCAATCAAAATAGGGCCCTTGCTGCGGTGGAGTGTCTTGCAGTCCATCATCTTCGTCACAATCTCCTATGATCTGCCCCCAGGTATGTTTGAGGCCGAGGTAATGGCCCATTTCATGTACCAGGGTTCGCCCTAATATTTTGGCACCCGGGGAAATCGTGAAATAAATGGGATCGATCACGATACCATCTTCTTCCATCACGGGAACCATACCGCCTATCGTGCTTCTTCCAAATATATTTTCCATCCGGCCCACCCAGATATTGATATACTTATCCGTAGGCCAGGCATCATGCCCTCCAGATCGAGCATAATGTATCTGAAAGCGATTGAGTACATCTTTTACCGATCCGATATGATCTATAGTGGTTCTGGTTCGTGTAATGCCACTATGTGGATTGCCTGAAGGGTCCCGGGCGGCGAGGCAGAATCTGATCTGTGGGTCGCCAATCGCAGCTGCGAATTCTGAAGGAATATCCGCCCTGCCTTTTGTGGTATGATTAAAATCAATATTGAGCCTTTCTATCTGTTTTGCGATCACTTCGTCTGATAAATTATCTTTTTCATCAAACCAGACGATGTGTACAACTATAGGTAAAATGGTAGCTGACCTGGAATTCAGTTTCAACTCTTTAATTGAGCTTGGTTCGCTTGATCTCAAAAGATAATAATCATCAGTACCACAAGGAATGTTTTGGGAGAAGGCTATAAAAGGAAGTATTACCAGTAGGCATAATAGCAGGTGTCGATATTTTTTATACCAGGTTGATAGCAAATGATATAGGTAATGTCGTCCAAAGATACTTATAAATGAATCTATTGACTTGACTCCCAATCCTTCCTGTAAAATTATTCGTTTAATGGCTGGTAATTTAGAGATTACAAACCAGCCCAGGTCTAAAAAATCAAGGCTTTTTAAAAATCTCCTTTAATTTCGCCTTTCATAAAATGGATGAACTCACCCTGTTTATTGAGTAATACTATGATTTACAATGGATTGGTGGATTAATCTTGTCAATTACAACCTTTAAAAATTATATGCAACGATCTTCTGTCCACATATCTGGATTCGAAAATAATTACAGTTTGTGTTTTGATTTTAGCATAGACGAGATTGAGCCATTGATTGCAACTATGGGCACAAGAAGTACCTTATTATCCTATCCATTTCTTAAGTCGATCGAAGAATGCCCGCCACAAGGATTAAAACCGGTTTATGCAGTTTTGATAGATCATCTTGATCAACCCGTAGGCTTCTTTAACTTCCAGGTAAAATATTTTCAGGCACAGCAGAGTATGCGCTTAGGCCAGGATGAGGATTTTTTCTGTCGACTACATTTGAGGCTTAAGTCGCTGGTAGTCAATCTTGTAGAATTTAATACTTTGGTGTGCGGCAATTTGCTCTTAAGTGGGCCGTATGGCTATATATTGCGTCCTGATCATGAGTCGAGTGCAGGCTTGATCTACCAACATATGATAGAAGAAATGCAGGGCTGGTTGAGGTCTAGAAGTCTGGATACCAATGTTGTGCTCGTTAAAGATTTTTTCCAGGATCAAAAAGTTTTGGAAGAAAGCACCTTCCACAGTTTTGAGATTCAACCCAATATGATCCTGGACCTGCCGCGACATTGGATGCGCTTTGAGGATTACCTGGATGATTTACATTCCAAGTATCGAATCAGGGCCAGAAGGGCAATGAAAGCGGCTAATGGGATCCTTCGAAGGGAAATTTCAATGGAAGAAGCCTCCACCTTTCGAGCACAGTTATATGGTTTGTACAAACAGACAGCCACACATGCAGAGTTTAACCTCGTCGATTTACATCCTGATTACTTCTACCAACTCAAAAAGAACCTGGGGGAAGCATTTCACATTTATACCTACAGTTTAAAAGATGAATTGGTGGCATTCTATACCGTCATCGAAGATGGAGCGGAAGATGAGGCTCATTTTCTTGGCATCAATGAATCATTGAACAAACCTTATCAGCTGTACCTCAATATTTTATTCGACATTATCCAAAGCTCCATTTTACGTAAAAAAACAAGAACCCGATTTTCCCGCACTGCATTAGAGATCAAAAGCAGTGTTGGTGCCAAAGCACATTCGTTGACCTGTTATATAAAACATCGTAAAGTGATCAACAATACTTTCGTGCCCTATTTATTAGATTTTTTAAACCAGAACCAGGATTGGGTTCCGCGACATCCATTCAGAGAATCTGAAAATCAACTTGTACCAATTTTTGGTTTGGTGCCGGAAGTCTAATTCTGATCAAATTTTATTGACATATTCAAGCGGGCGTAAGCATGATGTAGTTGGTTGATCTGATTGATTATCAATTCGTCCTGGGTATGGTCAAACTGGATGGTTGAGACCAAAGGTGTTGCAGTACTTATTTTGTTTATTCTTACATTATAAGTGATGCCAGTGACCAGTATAACACCTATCATGGCAGCAGCAAGTCTGTACCAGGTAGAGTGCCACAATGGTTTTCTTTTTTTATTGGCATGAAGCCTGTCAGCAAGTTTTATCCAGGCATCCTGAGAAGGGGGTACATGGATATCGTTAGAATATCTGCGAAACTGACTTTCGATATTATTCATATTATATTATTGGTTTTAAGTTTTTTAATTTTTTGTTTTCTACTATTTCCTTTAGCCTTTTCTTGGCCAGGATCAGCTGAGATTTGGAGGTATTGATACTAATCCCAAGCATATCTGCGATCTCTCTGTGTTTGTACTCTTCCATGACAAATAGGTTAAACACGGTCTTATATCCTACCGGCAGCTGGTCCAATAATGGAATGACTTCCGAGCCTCTTAATTCAAAATTTTGTAAATCCATATCTTCCTGTGGTATAGGCCATTTTTCGTTCAGTTCTACTTTAATCAATTTTTTCTTTCGGATCCACATTAATGCTTCATTGACCATGATTTTTTTCATCCATCCTTCGAAACTACCCCGGCCATCAAATTGACGGATATTGCTAAATATTTTATAAAACCCTTCTATCATCACATCCTCCGCATCTTCTAGTACATTGATATATCTTCTGCACAATCCCAGCAAAACTGGAGCATACTGATCATACAAGGCCTGTTGGCTTAGTCGGTCCTCCTTTTTACAGCCTTCGATCAAGGTCTCAATATGAAGTGTATTTGATTTAATGACTGTTTTGAATTAAAGATGCAAATTATCAACATTTTTGGTGCGTACCTACCACGCATATTTATGCTCTCGCTTTAGTGGTCTTCTTGCCAGCCTATTCCACAATGTGCTCTATCTTTGTGCCCATATGGAAATTGCGACAAGGTATCAACCTACTGAAGTAGAAGAAAAATGGTATGCACACTGGATGGGTATGGATTACTTTCACTCTATACCCAATGACAGGGAACCCTTCAGTGTAGTCATCCCACCGCCGAATGTGACAGGGGTACTCCACATGGGGCATATACTTAATAATACGATTCAGGATGTGCTCGTAAGAAAAGCGCGCATGGAAGGGAAAAACGCCTGCTGGGTGCCAGGCACTGACCATGCTTCCATTGCTACTGAGGCCAAAGTGGTACAAATGCTCCGGGAAAAAGGTATCGCCAAATCTTCCCTGAGCCGGGAGAATTTTTTGAAATATGCCTGGGAATGGAAAGAGAAATATGGCGGAATCATTTTACAGCAATTAAAAAAATTGGGTTGCAGTCT
>OBID01000258.1_pt1 | contig 23005 bp, 20 predicted proteins | sample 1519781 | NCBI WGS metagenome assembly OBID01 (sample SAMEA3991478, study PRJEB22521) | metagenome | biome: anthropogenic terrestrial biome; feature: sewage plant; material: sludge | place: Sweden | collected 2012-09-26 | reverse complement strand
TTGACAAAGTTGCGCAAGGTGGCATCGTGATTGTCGATGAAATGCTTGTGCCAACGATACCTGCGCGCGATGGCGTGACGGTATTTAGTTTGCCAGCAACTCAGATGTGCGAAGACGCAGGTCTTAAAGGGCTTGCTAACGTGCTTCTCGTCGGCAAGGTTTTGAAGGAATCTGGTGCGGTGAGCGAAGAATCTTTGTTTGCGGCTATCGACAAAACGATACCCCCCAAACGTGCTCATCTTATCGAGCCCAATAAGAAAGCGTTAGAACTCGGACTCAACAATTAGGAGATTATCATGGGATCAGAATTTGACCAGTTAGGACTTCGTCTTAAAGGCCTTCGCGAAGCGTGCGATGTCTCAGTGGAAGAGATGGCTTCTGATCTAGAGATTCCCGTGGAGCGTTATATGAGTTATGAGGAGACGGGCGCAGATGTGCCTATCTCGGTGATTTATCATATGGCGCACAAATTTGGCGTTGATTTGACTGAGATTCTTACGGGGTCAAATGCCAAACTTGATACCTACCAAGTCGTGCGAAAAGGCGAAGGTCTTGTGGTCGACCGTTATCCTGGATACCACTTTCAAGATCTCGCATTTCGATATAACAAAAAAATTATGCAACCTCTCGTGGTCACCCTCGACCCAAGCAATGAACCAGCAGCTCTTGTTACTCACACTGGTCAAGAGTTTAATCTCGTCCTAGAAGGTTCAATCCTACTCACCTTTGAGGATAAAGACATTCTGCTTCACTCAGGAGCACAAGCATGGACAGAAGTGCGCTTCTGACGTGCCAGCCAAGTTTTTGACCGTTATTGCAGAGTAGCCCTTCTTTCACGATAGAGCCGAGGAGAACCATCATGAACCATATACTGAAAAAATACTGTCCCCGTATTGAATTTGAGTCATACGAAGACTTTTATCAAAATTTTGCTATTGAAACGCCGCACAACTTTAACTTTGCTTATGACGTAGTAGATGAATGGGCACGCGTTGAGCCTGATAAAAAAGCTCTTCTTTGGTGTGATGATTATGGTCACGAGAAGGCCTTTACCTTTTCTGAAATTTCGAAACTTTCCAATCGCGCTGCGAATGCTTTTTCTGAAATGGGTATTGGCAAAGGCGACGTTGTTCTTCTTATTTTGCGTCGTCGCTGGGAATACTGGATTGCGGCTACAGCGCTTTGGAAGTTGGGTGCCATTGTCATTCCTGGGACCATTCAACTAACAACAAAGGATATTGCGTATCGCGTTCAAAACGCAGAAGCGAAGATGATTGTTTGCGTCAATGACGACTATGTTATCGAACAGGCGGATGGGGCGTGCGAGATTTCTCCGACGGTTCAAAACAGAATCATTTGTGGCGGTAGCCGTGAGGGTTGGACAAACTTTGAAGAGCTTCTTGAGGGCGCTTCTGATGAGTGGAGTCGCCCGACAGGTGAGTTTGCAACAACAAGTGACGACATCTTTATGATTTACTTCACATCGGGCACAACGGGTAATGCGAAGATGGTTCGTCATAGCCATCGTCATCCCCTTGGACATATTTTGACGGCACGTTACTGGCAACAGGTTCAAGAAAATAAGCTTCATATGAGCGTTACTGACTCGGGCTGGGCGAAGTTTGGTTGGGGTAAAATATTTGGTCAATGGATTTGTGGCGCTACGGTTTTTGCGTACGATATGGATAAGTTCATTCCAAAGAAGTTACTTCAAACAATTCAAGATCATAAATTGACAACCTTTTGCGCGCCTCCTACGATGTACCGCTTCATGCTGCAAGAGGACGTAGCGGCATTTGATCTTTCCTCGGTTGAAAACTTCACCACGGCAGGTGAGCCTCTTAACGCTGAGGTTTCAAACAAGTGGTTTAGCTTTACAGGCAAGCGCATTCGAGAAGGTTTCGGCCAGACCGAGTCGGTTGTTCTTATCGCTACATGGCCTTGGGTTGAACCGCGTCCTGGTTCACTGGGCAAGCCTTCGCCGCTTCAAAATATTAAGCTTCTCAATGAGCAAGGCATTGAGTGTGAAGATGGTGAAGAGGGCGCGATTTGTGTAACGGGTCTTAAAGAGGCTTATCCTCCTGGCTTGTTTGTTGGCTACTACCATGATCCTGAGCGTACGAAGGAGACAGTAGGCGGCGACGTATACAACTTGCACGATATGGCATGGCGTGACAGCGATGGCTACTATTCATTTGTCGGCCGCGATGATGATGTTATTAAGTGTTCAGGATATCGTATTGGGCCCTTCGAGGTTGAATCGGCTTTGGTCGCGCATCCTGCGGTTATCGAGTGCGCTATTACGGCGGCACCTGACCCCATTCGTGGACTCGTGGTTAAGGCAACCGTTGTGCTCGCAAAAGGGTATACACCTGGCGATGAGTTGACCAAAGAACTGCAGAACCACGTTAAGCACACGACTGCGCCGTATAAATATCCGCGTATTGTCGAGTACGTTGACGAGCTGCCAAAGACCATCGGTGGCAAAATTAAGCGCGCTCAAATTCGCAATACCGATGCGGAGCAAGCAGAGTAAAGAAAACGTGTGCACGAACAGTGAACATTAAATTCATTGTTCGTGCACATTGTCATTTCTGGTGGTGCTCATTTGTGACTTCGGCGGTACAATTATGAGCATGAATTATTTACCAAACAACATTGCTGAGCGCGCTCATGAAAGCGGGCTTTTTTCACTCCGTATTGGTCTCGAATGCGAAGGTGTGCGTGTCACGCCTGACGCACGGATTGCGCGTACGCAGCACCCTGCCATATTTGGCAACAAGTTAACGAATCCCTATATCACAGTCGATTATGCTGAACAGCAGGTTGAGGTTATCACGCCCGCCTGTGAGAGTGAGCAGCAAGCGTACGATTTTGCGCGAACCTTGCGAGAGATTGTTGAAGGTGAGGCTAAGGAGCAGGGAGAGTTTTTGTGGCCATTTTCACTTCCTCCTCGCTTTGTGGACAGTGCAAAAGATATTGAAATCGCGCACTTCGATGACTCGCCTCGTGGCCAAGCGTCACGGGCTTATCGCGAAGAACTTGCGCGACGGTATGGCAAAGAACAGCAGCTAATATCGGGAGTTCACTTTAACTTTTCATTTGATGAGCGCTTGCTTGAGTTGTGCGGCGGTCACAATGAAGCCTATATGAAAGTCGCGCGCAACTACCATCGCTACGGTTGGTTGCTCGTATATCTTTTGGGAGCTTCTCCGGATCAAACGGGCAAGCATCCCCTGAGTGTTTCTAAGCGCAACGGACGTGAAGGGTATCGCAATCAAGAAGAGATATATCCTGATTGTAGTTCTCTGGAGAACTACGTTAAGAGTGTGCGCAACTTCATCGAGCAAGATTTTCTCTCAGAGCCCAAAGAACTCTATTCGCCCTTGCGTTTGAAACCGCATGATCCTCGCCGTGTTTTAGAGTCTCTTGAAGAACAGGGCATTACGTATCTTGAGATTCGCTCGATAGACTTGAATCCTTTTGACGAGGCTGGTATGGCCCTTGAGGACATTCGGTTTATGCGCGCTTTTGTGCTGTATTTGTTGCTGGCTCCTGAGCCACCAACCTATGCGTGCTGGCTTCACGATGCTGACCAAAACATTCTTCAGGTCGCTGATAACGGACTTGACCCCCACGCACAGATAAAGCTCGAAGGCGCAGAGGTGCCTTTACGCAAAGAAGCGCAGCGTCTTGTTAATGAGATTGCTCAACTTGCGCATGAACTTGCCCTTGGCGATGAGGTTGAAGCGGCAGTTTCGAGCGTGAGTGCGCGTGCGCACGATCCTGAGAATCTGCTCTATGCGGCGCGTATTAAGCGTGTAACGGCCGAGCAGGGGTATTTTGAGGCAGGCGTCCAATTGGGCCAAGCTCTCCAGCGACAGGCGCTTAAAGAGCGCTGGTTGACTCCCGGTTATGAGGAGTGGGAGATGTCGACACAGTTGCTCGTCAAAGAGGCGCTTAAACGCGGCATTGTCGTAGAGCCCATTGACGCGCACGATAACATCTTGAGATTGACGCGAGACGGTCGTGTTGAATATGTGCAACAAGCGACGAAGACAAGTGCGGATAGCTATATCACACCGTTGCTCATGAATAATAAGGTAGTCACAAAAAAGGTGCTTTCTGAGGCGGGCATTAATGTGCCTGAGGGGCTTGAGTTTACGCGCAGCGAGACAAAGCATGCTCTCAGAACGTTTGTGGGTCGCCCCGCAGTTGTTAAGCCCAAATCCACGAACTTTGGGCAAGGGATTACCATTTTTGAGCAAGGCGCTGATTTTGCAACGTTGTGCTCAGCCGCAGAGGTTGCGTTTGGCTTTGATGACGTCATCATTGTTGAGACATTCGTCCCAGGGCTTGAGTATCGCTTTTTGGTGATTGGCGGTAAGGTTGCTGGCGTTTTGCACCGCGCTTCCGCGCAGGTCAAGGGTGATGGTATACACGCTATCAGTGAGTTGATTGCAGAAAAAAATAAGCATCCATATCGCTCAACGGGCTATCGAACACCGCTGATTTCTATTCAACTTGGACCCACCGAGTTGGAGTATTTAGCACGCGAACATCGTGATGGTCAGACCATTCCCGGCGAGGGCGAAGTTGTTTTCTTGCGACCAAATTCAAACATTAGTACCGGTGGCGACAGTATAGATGTGACCGATAAGGTGGCCTCGGTTTTTTTGGAGCGTGCTGGAAAAGCTGCCCAGGCTTTCGGCGCGGCATTCTGTGGCGTTGACATGATTATTGAAAATTTGGATGATCCCCACTCTTCTTGGGCGATTATTGAAGTTAATTTCAACCCTGCCATTCATATACATTCATTTCCTATGGAGGGCAGTGAGCGCAATATCGCCGCGCTGGTTCTCGATACGATTTTCGGGGAGCGCGAGCAACCAAAGTCGATGTGCTAACTTTGTGACGTAATGCCAAACTTAAGTTTGATGCGATCAATTTTCTTAATCCACGGCTTATAAATGAGCGCTAAGAAAACCACGGTTGAGAGCGCGTGTCCCACATTGAAGGGGATACCAGCGGCATAGCCCGCAAGCGCGCTTTTCCAATTGAGGGGAGAGATAAACCCCACGACGTGCCACGAGTCAAGAAGTATGCCGTAGCAAAGAGAGCTTAAGAGACCGTAAGCGAGAACAGCAACAAGCGATACTGATTGGGTGCGTCCGAAAAAAAGAACGCCTGCGACAAAGCCAACAAGACCCCAAGCATACATTTGCCAAGGCGTCCAAGGGCCTTGCCCAAAAAACATGTTGGACGTGAGCGCAGCCAACGCCCCTGTCAAAAAACCACCTTCTTTGCCAAAGCATGCTCCCGCGACAATGACTATTGCTGTGACGGGCATCACATTGGGCAGCGGGCCAAATACGATACGACCAGCGGCTGCGAGCGCGGCGAGAACAACGATGGGCATAAAGTCGCGTGGCCGCGGCTTGGCACTTTCGAAGCGTAAAAAGAAAGGCAGCACTGAGCCGAGCGCGACTATGAGTGTGAGTAGAGCGGTGTGCTCATATGAGCGCACCGCGCACCATAAAAGTGTGGCTGGCACGGCGACAAGAGCGCACATTTCAATAATATCGGCGATTCGCGTGCGAAGAGTTTTCATCGTTCGATTTTTCCTTCGCTCTTGTCGAGCGCTTTTATGTAACGCATATAATCTTCAAAGACAACACAGTGCTCAACGAGGCCCCGTGTGGCGCGGTAGGCATTCGTTGTGTAAAACGTATTGTGTTCGAAAAATGAGCGTGAGGGGCCGCTTGACGTGATACCTCCATTGAAAATGAGCGAGCATTCATCGCAATATTGCGCGACAAAATCGAGGTCATGACTCACCATGACAATAGTTTTGTTTTGAGCTTTGAGTCGCAGCAGAAGGGTGCCGAACTCTTGTTTTGCGCGAGCATCGAGCCCTTTGGTTGGCTCATCAAGAAGGACAATGCTGGGGTTTATGAGCATGAGTTTGGCGAGAGCCGCTTTTTGCATTTCGCCACCACTTAAATCGTAGGGGTGGCTCAGAGAGCAGTGCTCAATGCCAAAGGCCTTGAGTTGCTCAAGTGCTTCCGTATGGGCCTGAGCGCTGTTGCCCGCAACCTCAAGGAGGTCTTCAATAACGGTGTCTTTAATAAACATTGTTTGGGGGTTTTGCGAAAGCAATCCGCGCCGTTCTCCCTTTGAAATTTTTACCGAACCACGCAGTGGTTTGAGTCCGTCCGCAAGCAAGTGGAGTAGGGTGGTTTTGCCGCTAGCGTTTCCTCCCACAATGGCGTGAATTGTTTGTTTTTGAACCCTGAGCGATAGACCCTGCAAAACAGGTTCAGCATCTTTTTTATAGCGAAACCAAAGGTCTTTGGCTTCAAGCACGCGAGGAGAGTCGGTGCCATAATGCGCATGAGTCTCTTGTGCGCTCATAAAACGCGCCTCTTGCTTGACTGATATGTCAGTCGCGAGCGTCTCGATATTTTTGCGTGCTTCATTGACGGTAAAAGCAAAGCGCGTGAGGGCCACATCGTTTTCTTCATGCATTTTTCCGACACGATCATGTGCCATAAAGCTTATGCGCGTCGCGACTGGGAGGTAGTGACGATACTCAAAGGCCTGTGAATAAACATAGCGCGCAAACTCTTGGCGTTCGCCCTGAAAGTCAAGGTGCCCCTCGCGCAAAAAGAGTACAACATCGCTCAGGGGGAGAACATCATCCAGACGATGCTCGGCAAGAATGATGGTGCAGCCCAGTTCATTATGTATGCGATTGAGCAGAGTAATAAAATCTTTTGCTGCTATGGGGTCGAGCTGAGAGGTGGGCTCATCGAGCACCAATATTTTTGGCTGCATCACCATGATAGAGGCGAGATTTAACGTTTGCTTTTGACCACCTGAGAGTTCAGACGTTTTTTTGTTAAACCACGACTGAATGCCAAAATACTGCGCCGTCTCGGCTACACGACGTCGAATTTCTTGCGTGGGTACTCCGAGGTTTTCTAGACCAAAGGCAAGCTCATGCCATACCGAATCAGTCACAATTTGCGCCACAGGATTTTGCATAACATAGCCTATGAGCGAGGCGCTTTCTTCAGGGGCAAATGAGGCAATGTCGCGCTCAAAGATTGTGCGTTTTCCTGTGAGCGTGCCGTTTGGACAAAGCTCGGGTTTCAGCATGCGAAGCAGCGTTGATTTACCGCTGCCTGTGGGTCCGCAAAGCGTGCAAAAACTTCCCGCGGGAACTTTAAACGAAATCTCTTTAATCGTTTTGGCTGGTGATTCAGGATATGAGAAAGATAATTTTTCGCACGTTAAATGCGGCATGAAAGTGCTCCCTTGAGTTCGACTAGAAAGGGGAAGAGCAAGAGCAGCGCGTAGCTCGTGGTAACCAGAGCATGGGGCAGACTTAAAGAAAAATAGGGATAAAACATAAAGTCTGCACGCGCAACTATCAGGTTGTAAAGAGAGATTATCGTGAGAAACGCAAGGAGCATGAGCGCCACAACGTCGAAACCGCCGAAAGAAAAGGGAGTGTAAGTTGTGCGCTTGTGCGATCCGAAACCGCGCGCTCGCATGGAATCCGCCGTTTCAATGCTTTGCTCGAGGGACCAGCCCATGAGAATCGACGAGAGTCGTGCTCCATATGAAAGGGATTGTAGTTTTTTGCGGGGGACATCGCCCATAAGATTTTTCTGTGACATAAGTATTTCGTGCCCTCGGTTGGCGAGCAGGGGTATGTAGCGAAAAATCATCGACATTATAAGTGAGGTTGCTGGCATGATGCGGCCAAACAAGCAAAGAAATTTATCAGTTGTCATGATGTTTTGATAGCTCAGAAACCAAAGGATGACTGAGAGGAGCATCAACGCTGAAGTTGCCCCATAGATGAGCGCTTCAAGACTGAGCCTTAAGGGTCCTGCGTGGAAAAGGAAGGTTTCTCCCAAATGGTTAAACAGAGCGTTCGCGAGCGTGATGACCAAAAACACGGGGATAAAGACGAGACATGTTTTCCCGTAACGCCGAAGCCCACTTGTGAAAATGGCGAGTGCGCTCGCGCCGACATACGAAAGCAGAACAAAAGCTGGATTGAGCGTGCTCATGCAGAGCACAATGACCGCGCAAAAATAGAGAAAAATGACCGCCGGGTGGGCGAGTGAGAAAAGAGAGCGTCTCACGTTAGACGTCCTTTCCTCCATCGCAAGTATAGCGCCAACGAATGGTGTCGCCGTTTTTCAGAATATACTCATCGCAACTCTTGCTGATAAAGGTGCCATTGACGCTATAGAGCCAGCCGCTCTTTGAACCGCAGGCTTTTTCTGCCAAAGATGACAGCGCATAAATGTAGACGCCCATTGCAGTTGATTCAGACCCTACGGAGATGCCACTCGCTTTGAGAGCATCGTAGACACTGGTTCCCTTTTTGAGTGACAGCGTCTTTTGTGCAAGCGTGCCCGTCTTGGTGAGCGCGAGTGCTTCTTTGTATCCACCATCAACAGCGGTTTTGCAGTCAACAGAGAGCGTGACCGTAATTTTGGTATCGCTTGATGTGGAAGAATTCGTAGAACTCGACGATGATTTGGTTGAGCTCGATGACGAGGAACCTGTTTTGCTTGAGGACTGAGTGCTTTTTGCGGTGGTCTTCTTTGACGTTGTTGCGCTCTTTTTTGATGCGGATTTTTTGCTCGAAGTTTTAGGTTTTTTGCTTTCATCTGGGCGCGCAACGCTTGAAGCAGGGGCATCCTGAGATGCCCCTGCTGTTTGAGTCTTGAAGTTTGTGCTCGAATCTGCCTTTTTCGAAGCGTTCTCGCCAAGGTTTTTCGTCGTTATTTCTGAAGAGCATCCACCTAAAAAGATGAAGCTCACTGTGAGGGTGAGTCCTGCTATGAGAAGGCAAAATCGTTTCATGTGATTACTTCTTTCGACTTACGATGATGCGGTATACGCAAGTTTTTTTACCGTCTTCAGATACGCACTTAATGTAAACGCTTGTCTTTTTACCCTTGCTCAGTTTCACCGTCAGTGATGATGTCTTCTTCCACGATTTACCACTCGTATGCATATAGACTTTTGCTTTGCTGTTGCTGCGTGCTGCAGTAATTTTTGTTGAAGATTGTTTTGAGCTTAAAGTAAGGCGTGTATATTTGGGGTTGAGACGGCCTGACGACCATTTTGAGCTCCACGCACCACGCGTCTTTCCCATGCTCTTAATACGGGCATCGTTTGATTTGCCAATTGTAGTTTTGAGGGCAAAGAGCGTACCCGAGTCATTAGCGTAATACAGGGTGCCTGCGCTATCAGTAATAATGCTGCTCGAGCAGTAGTTTGCCTGCTGGCCCGTTGGCTCAAAAAACGTAATGGGCGATGTGCCGCTTTGTAAACTGATTCCGTAGACACCGCCTGGATTATTGTTTTGAGAGAAGTAGGCAAGAGGGTTTCCGGGTACCGCATATGAAACAAGAGCTGAGCTTTGAGAGTTTGCGGGAGTTTCGACGCGGCGCTCAATCTCCATGGTGCTTAAGTTGATGGCGCAATAAACACCTTTATTCGTCGATGAGGTGTCGAGATTTTGTCCACCCACAAAAGCGAGGTTGTTGTAGATTGCGGGTGTTGTCGTAGAGTTTTTGGCGAAGCGCGCGCTCCATGCTCCCTTACCAAAGGTGCCGTCGCTGTTCATAGCGACACTGAAAAGGCGGCCATCATTGGTAGTAAAGATGGCGTGTCCATTGTACGAAACAACGGTCGAGCGTACTTTGATAGATGCGCCCATGGGTTTTCTATCGAGGATAGTACCGGTGGCTGCGTCAAACGAGGTAGCGACACCATCATCGCCTGCGACTACAATGGCCGTCCCAATTTTGGTGGCTCCTGACCAATAATAGCCACTTGATGTGTTGTCGTAGTTCCATACGATGCGCGACGCGGCATCGGTTGTTTCTTTGCTTACATCAAAGCAGGTAAATTCACCACGATATGACTTCGTCCAGTCGGCAACAGTCGTACCCACATACAGTTTGCCATCCACATAGAGCGGCGTCGAAAGTGACTGATGAGTTTGTGTGTTGTTTTCGGTATCGGTTGTCTCAATTGAAGGGGTTGTCCAGAGGGCTTTGTTTGTTGTGGTCGAAATGGCGCACACACGTCCTTCTGAGAGCGGCACAAAAACTTGGCCATTTCCGTAGACGGGACGACTCGTATAGTCAATAGCGCCGGGAAGCGCCGCCGTTGCTTCAGTGCTACCCGTATCTTTGTTGACTACGCGCAGGGTATTTCCCACGGGGATGTAGAGGCGTGAGCCGACAATGATAGGGTCGCCCATACTGGTCTCCCAGTCAGCAGAATCCTTGAGAGTGAGCGTCCATTTAAGCGATGCCTCGGAGGCTTTTCGCGGTGTGCGCGCAACGGTAACGGCATTGTTGGTGTTGCTGCCGCGAAAGCTGGTCCAATCGGCTGCTTGAGCAACGGTTGCGCTCAGGAGGCTTGCCGCGCATGCGGCAAGAACGACGCACGTCTTAAGACGTGCTGTTGTGTGAGAAGTAAACATGTCAGTTCCTTTCTGCTTCTCTAAACCGGATAAGCATACGTCTTGAAAGGAAGTGTTAAACAGGGGGCAGGGGTGATGGTCGCTAATTAAAGAAATCACGAGCAATAATCCGTTGCACGGTGTTTCACACATGACTTTGAGAGGTCTTCTGGCTTGCGAATGAAAGAGTATTGCTCTTAGCGTTGCGTGTAGCCTTCCCAGGATAATCAAATCCCAGTGGCATGGATCAGCGCACCTCTTCGCTTACAGCGGCGGTACCGCACAGGTCTTGCACCTGTTTCCCTTGTGAGAAGTTCTCTCACACTCAAAATCTCTATTCAATTGATTTCACTTTACGGGGAAGATCGGTGTGTGTCAACATCTCGACAGCCCCAAAATTGACCTATAAAAAGACCTCCCGAAGGAGGTCCTTTTATAGTTTAGAGATTAATGGTTGCTGCCCAGTGGCGAGCGACGTAGCGGTCGCCGCCTTCTTTGTATACCTGAACGATGCGGTGAATGCTCCAATAAGCACTGAGGCGATCGTCAGATGGATTGTTACCTTTAATCTTGTGCTTCTTGTAATAAGAATTCGAATAGTTGTGCTTCCATCCGTTGTTAAACTGAAGGAGGCCTACACAAGAGCCGTTGCGGGCTTTGGGATTTCCGCCGCTTTCGTGAGCAATGATGTTAATAATCTGATTCTCACGCGTCTTAGAGTAAATCTTGTGACGCTTAAGCTGGCTGCGGATTTCCGCGCCCCATTTCTTACGTACATACGAGTTTCTGCTTGAAGCGAACGTCGCTGTAGGGAAAAGCATAACTGCAAACGCAAGAACTACGGCAAAAAGTACTATTCGTCGACTCATAAAATCCTAACTGTCGGTTACAAATCCTCGCCTAATTACGGTTAGGCGGCAACCGGCGTGCCACTTTGCGGTATTACTAAAGAGCGGTAAGACCGCCACACTTTGGGCGCTATGCCCGTCTATCCCAGAATGATTTGGGCTGTCTATGCGAACGATCATGAACGCATATTCAGAGAAAGTGGTGGAGCCGATGAGGAGATTCGAACTCCTGACCCCTTCATTACGAGTGAAGTGCTCTACCAACTGAGCTACATCGGCACGGAGAAGTATTCTAACAAACCTCGCCAAAAACCTCCCGAAAAAGTTTCATGCATAAGCAATCCGTAACCTTCTCGACAAGTATGCGTAGTTTAGGATATATCCTTGGTAGCAATTAGAATACCATACATTTCCTTCGTGAAAAAAGGCCGCCTTCGTGGCAGCCTTTTTTCGTTCAAACCTATGAAGAAGATTGTAGTAAGCGGATCACCACTCCGCTTGCAAGGGGTCGAGCAGATCACCACATCTGCTCTAGAAAGGACAGCGCCAATCTATTTCTACACTCACTACTATAACAATTAGGTGTGAAGCCATAATGAAAGTGTCATGGGAGGTTTGTAGAGTAAATGTGCACAAATTATGAAAGTGACCTGCGCCTTCACTCAACTTTATCGACATTTTTTGACACCACTCACCGCGCTGGTATGCCTCTTTCACCTAAGCATGCCGTTACACTTCTGTAACCTCTTATAAAGTAGATAAGGGCACTTAAGCTCACTAAAGTGAGTGCTCTTGATATCTATTAGGGAGGCGTTGTTTTGTCAGAGCAAATCGTCGTTGCCGCCTTTGTGATTGTTGGCACGCTCTTTGCATGTGTTGGATTGGGGCTCTCTTGGCTTCTCTCGCCAACAAACCCAACAGAAGGCAAGAAAGTAACTTTTGAATCTGGCGTTGAGCCTATTGGTCAGCCGTGGGTGCGTTTTCGCGCTGGCTATTATGTGTACGCAATTCTCTATGTCATTTTTGATATTGAGACCATCTTTTTGTATCCCTGGGCGCTTTCTTTTGGCGCAAAGGGTACGGGCTGGTACATCTTTATTGAAATGATATTATTTGTGGCCATTTTGTTAGGTGGCCTGTTTTACGCGTGGAAAGAAGGTGCACTCGAGTGGCATTAGACAAACTTTTGGGGGAGAACTCGATACTCTTTATTAAGAGCGAACAGTTTTTCGATTGGTCGCGTGCCCGAAGCCTCTGGTATATGGCGTTCGGTATTGCATGCTGTTCACTTGAAGGAATGATTTCGGCATCGGGCCCACGTTTCGACTTTGATCGCCTCGGCGTTTTCTTCCGTAATGTTCCACGTCAGTCAGACGTCATGATTGTTGCGGGAACAGTGAATTTGAAGATGGCCGATACCGTAAAGCGTCTGTATGAGCAGATGCCTGAGCCGCGCTATGTTATCTCGATGGGCGCGTGTTCAAACACCGGCGGTCCTTTTATCAAATATCCCAACGTTGTCATGGGCGTTGATGAGATTATTCCGGTAGATATATATGTACCAGGTTGTCCTCCGCGCCCTGAATCTGTCCAATATGCCTTCTTGCAATTGCGCGAGAAGATTTATGCGAATACGGAGGCGCGCCTTGAAGCTCGAAAAAACGCACGTAAATAGTGTGCTTGACGCTGCTCACGTTTCCGTAAAGAGTGTTAATGAAGACGCGCATCTGGGCATTGTTATTCGCGTTGAGCCAGATGATGTTCGCGCAACGCTGAGCGCGCTTCGTGATGGTGAGCTAAAGTTTGAGATGCTCATTGATACCTTTGGGGCAGACTTGAGTGTGTACGGCGACGACGCCGACACCGAAACACCTATCGAAGTTACTTACCATTTGCGCTCTTTCGTCAACGATTGTGACGTGCGCGTAAAAATGCGCTTGCCTTTCGAGGGTGTCTATCACTCGGTTATTGATATCTTCACCAGCGTGTTGCTCCCTGAGCGCGAACTTTGTGAAATGTTTGGTCTTTATCTTGAGGATCATCCTAATCCAAAGCGCCTTATAACTAATCCAAAATTTACGACACCACTTCTCAAGTCGGTGCCAATTCGTGGGAAGGAGGAAGTATGGAATCGTTAGACCAAGATTTGAAGTCATTCACTCTCACGCAAGATCAATTTGTGGGATATGACAATCAAGGTTGGCTTTCACTTGAAGAGCCTGAAGGGATTCCAGTTCCTCGCAACCTACGCCGCATTGCGGACGACCCCAACAAGATGAGCACCGAACACTTCATTTTGAATCTTGGCCCTTGCCATCCTTCAACTCATGGTGTTCTGCGCGAGGTTGTCGAACTCGATGGTGAGAATATCAAATCGAGCGAAGCCCATGTTGGCTATCTTCATCGCGGTATCGAAAAACTGTGTGAAAATTCGCCCTGGACGCATCTTGCTCCTTATATGGATCGCGCAGATTATGCTGGCGGCATTTATTCTGAGACGGCGCTTGCTCATGCGGTTGAAGAACTCGGCGAGATCGAAGTTCCCGACCGTGCCCACTGGCTCCGCGCGCTTATGGGCGAAGTCAACCGTATGGCGAGCCACTTTTTGTGGTTGGGCCCGCTTGGCCTTGACTCGGGCGCGATGGCTCCGTTCCTCTATATGATTTGGGACCGCGAAACATTGCTTGAAGTGCTTGAATCGGTCACAGGTGGCCGTTTGATGTTTAATTACGTCCGACCTGGCGGCGTTCTCAACGACATTACGCCGGACGCTGAGGCAAAGCTTCGCAAATGGCTTGATATTGCCGATGACCGTATGCAGGAGCATTGGGATGTCTTGATGGCATCAGAACTGTTCCAGCAGCGTGTTAAAGGTATTGGTGTCGTTTCTCACGAAATGGCTATGTCGATGGGCGCAACCGGCTTCGTGGGCCGCGCGTCTGGTATCGACTGGGATCTTCGTCGTGACCGCCCCTACGGTCCCTATTCGCAACTTGACTTTAACGTTGCTACTGCGACCGAGGGCGATATTTGGGCGCGCATTATGGTGCGCTACGACGAGATGCTCAATAGTATAAACATCATGCGTCAACTTCTTGACGGCATGCCAGAAGGACCTCACATGGCCAAGATGCCACGTGTACTGCGTTTGCCTAAGGGCGAGGCATATGGTCTCGTAGAGGGCTGCCGTGGAGAAATCGGCGCTCACATCTATTCCGACGGAGGCACGACGCCTTATCGCGTTCGTTATCGTCCGCCCATTCAGTATCACTTGGCTATTGCTGATACGGTTTTGCCAGGGCAGATGCTTGCTGACGCAATCGTCTCTCTCGCTTCCTTTGACTTCTGCTTTGGGGAGGTTGACCGATGAATCCATGGCTTAATGCAGCGCTGCGCGTCCTTGCCTGTATAGGGCTTATGCTCCTCAACGGCGCGCTGATTATTTACATGTTGCGTAAGGTTCTTGGCCATATGCACTTGCGCCTTGGGCCGACCGAACTGGGCCCAGCCGGCATTATTCAGCTTATTCCTGACGTAGTGAAGTTGCTCGTTAAAGAAGATCGTCATCCCGGTAAGACGGACCGCTGGCTCTACATTTTGGCACCCTTTATTATCTTTGTTCCTGCTTTGATGACGTGGATGGCCATTCCGTTCTCGAATCATTTGATGGCCATTGATCTTAATCTTGGTGTTCTGATGATCTTGTCCTTCTTGACCATCGGACCTCTGGGAGTATTCGCCGCAGGATGGGCGAGCCACAATAAGTTCGCTCTCATCGGTGCGATGCGCGCTATTGGTGGTGCCATCACCTATGAAATCCCGATGGTGCTTTCAGCGCTTGTGCCCGTTATGCTTGCTGGTTCGTTGAGCCTCAAAGATATTTCGCTCGCGCAAGCGGGTTCGTTCTGGTACTGGTTGCCAGGCCTTCCTTGCCTCGTGATTTTCTTCATCAGTTCAATCATGGAGACTAATCAGTCGCCTTTTGACATGTCAGAAGCGGAAGGCGAGTTGGTCGAAGGCTTTAACGTTGAGTATTCGGCCATGAGATTCGGCTTTATGTACTTGGCGGAGTTCGCGAACAACTTCATTATGGCTGCCATTATCGTTTGTTTATTCTTCGGCGGCTGGACGCTTCCTTTTGTGAACCCAACCACTATGGGTTGGCTTGCGCCCGTTGTGTTCTTAATTAAGACCTACCTTGTTATCTTCCTCTTCATGTTTGTGCGCGGTACGTTCTCTCGTTATCGTGTTGACCAGATGCTTGCCCTTGGTTGGAAGAAAATGATGCCTATAGCCATTGTCTACACGGCATTGGTAGCGTTTGTTCTCAAAGTCATCGCGATGAAGACGGGAGGTGGTATGTAATGTCTAAGAAATGGTTCCCAACGGGAATTTTTAAAGCCCTCGGTATTGTGTGGAAAAACCTGTGGCGCAAAAATATTGTTATTGATTATCCGTGGGAGAAATACCCCATGCCTGAGCGCGCTCGCTGGTCGGTGCAGCTTAAGTATGACGAAGAGGGCGCGATTAAGTGCACGGCATGCGGCATCTGTGAAAAGACATGCCCCATTTGCGCTATTCAAATCGACGTTACGACCGACCCCGAAACGCGCGATAAGCATATTAATCATTGGGAGTACGAGCGCGGCGGGTGCATGATGTGTGGCCTGTGCGTTGAGTCGTGCCCCTTTGACGCTATCTATCAAGACACTAACATCGAGCTTGCTCACGAATCACGTGATTTGATTCGCATTGATCTTGCTACTGACGTTGACGCGGCCAAGGCAAAGCGTGCTGCCGCTCCAAAGCCAGCAGCAAAACCCGATGCCCCCAAGCCTGAAGCGGGCGAGGAAAAGCCTGCCACAAAACCAGCAACCGAGGAAGGAGGCAAAGCTGATGAGTCTCTCGCTTAACATGATTGCCTTTTGTATTTTTGCTTTCGCCATTTTGCTCGGAGCGCTCGGTGTCATGACATCTAAGAACGTCGTTCATGGCGCGTACTGGTTGCTCGAGATGGCCGTGGCTTCCGCGGGAATCTTCTACTTCCTTGATTCAGCCTATATCGCGGTCATGCAGTTGATGGTATACGGCGGCGCTGTAGGAGTACTGGTTATCTTCACTATTATGATTACGCTTCGCAGTCGCGATGAGGCAATTCGCCCTCTCGACTTTTCAGTGTTTGCTCTCATCGGAGCGCTTGCTTTCTTTGGTTTGATGGCCTATGCGATTCTTACGAGTCCCTCCATGGCGGCACAGCACTTGCCGGCTATGCCTCAGCTTGCCGAGTTTGGCAAAGAAATGTTTTCTCTCAAGGGGTATTCACTCCCGTTTGAAATTGCATCGCTCATTTTGACGGTTGCGCTTGTCGCGGCTGTTTGGTGGACAAAGGACGGTGATAACTAATGCAGGTCGGTCTTGAAGCCTTTTTGCTCCTCTCTGCCGCTTTGTTTGCCATCGGACTTTATGGAGCGATTTCAAAGAAGTCAACTATCGCAATTTTGATGTCTCTAGAAATTATGTCGATTGCGATTTCACTTAACCTTGTGGCAATCAATCGCTTTGTCACTCCAAGCGAAATGACAGGCTGGTTCTTTACGGTATTTACGATGGTTACGTCAGCTGCAGAGGTTGGTATTGGTTTAGGCATGCTCATTGCCATCTATCGCCGTGCGCATACTTCTGAGGTCAGCGACCTCGACGAGATGAAGGGGTAGGGATGAACTGGATAATTGCAATACCACTGCTTCCAGCAATCGCGTTCCTTCTGACGGTCTGCTTGCCACGATCGGTGCGTAACAAGATTGTTATGCTGCCGGTTGTGATGATGATTGCTTCAGCCGTTCTCGCGCTTGTGGGGCTCATAAAGGTCTTTCCTGGTGGTGAAATTGGGCACAGCATCTGGTCTACATCGTGGACGCTTGCCACTATTGCCGCGTCGCCGCTTAAACTTTCGCTCTCGCTTGACCCTCTTGCGACCGTGATGCTTGTAATGGTGAGCATTGTTGGCTCATGCGTTCAGGTGTTCTCACTGTTCTACATGAAAGACGATGACCGTAAGGGTTGGTACTTTACGGTGCTTTCGTTGTTTACGTCAGCTATGTTGTTCTTGGTTATGGGCGCAGACCTCCTCTTTATCTTTGCGATGTGGGAGATTATGGGACTATGCTCGTATCTCTTGATTGGTTTTTGGTACAAGGATGAGGCACCGCGCAAAGCTTCGCAAAAGGCTTTCTTGGTGACGCGTGCTGCTGATATTGGATTTATTGTGGCGCTTGCGGCCATCTATACGCAGTGCGGCACCTTTGATTTAGCAACCATACTATCGTCTGCGGCAAGCTGGGCTCCAAGCGTCTTGCTTGTGGTGTCTCTCGGACTCATCTGGGCAGCGATGGGAAAGTCGGCTCAATGGCCGTTGATGGTTTGGTTGCCAGACGCTATGGCAGGCCCAACTCCTTCGTCAGCGCTCATTCACGCGGCGACCATGGTTGCGGCCGGTGTCTTTGTGTTGGCGCGCATGTTGCCCGTAATAGCGCTCTCGCACATAGGACTCACCCTGCTTACAACTATCGGTATTATTACCGCGCTGGTTGGAGGTTTTCTTGCCTGCTTCCAGACTGATATTAAGAAGATGCTTGCGTATTCGACTATCAGCCAACTTGGCCTCATGTTTGTGGGTCTCGGAGCGAACGCCGCTGTGCCAACGCTCTTTCACCTCACAACACATGCGTTCTTTAAGTCGATGCTTTTCTTGGCAGCCGGCATAATCATCCATGCGACTCATACGCAGGATATGCGCAAAATGGGAGGCCTCGCTCGCAAGATGCCTATCACGACGGTGGTCTTTTCAATCGGCGCATTCTCGCTGGCAGGTCTTGTTCCTCTTTCGGGATTTTTCTCGAAAGATGAAATTTTTGCCAGTGTCCTAAAAACGGGGAATACGACCATTTTTGCGCTTGGTCTCGTCATGGCGCTCACTACCGCGCTGTACGTGTCCAAGGCATGGTTTACCGTGTTCTTTGGAAAGCCGCGCACCAAGGGCGTGCATGAGGGGACCGCGCTTGAACTCGTGCCGGTGAGCATTCTTGCTGCCTTGACGCTTGTTCTTGGATTCTTCAGTCCTGCGTTCGCGCGATTCCTCGGTCATGAGGGAGCATGGCCCGAGATGGGTCTCGCTACCATTTCGAGTGTCGTCACCCTTGCTGGTGCTTTGATCGGCTTCTTCATGTATGCCGGCATTATCGATACCGAAAAGCTTTCTCACCGTTTTAATATCTTAACCCGAGCGTTCAATGAGAAGCTCTACTTTGACTATGCCTATGACCTCATCATCATTCAGCCCTACATGAAGTTCTGTGATCTGTGCTGGAAGTTCGACGCAAAGGTTATTGATGGGATCGTCAATGGTGTTTCAAAAGCGTACGTTGGGCTTTCGGCACTCTCTTGGTCATTTGACGGCTCCGTAATTGATGGAGCAGTCAATGGATGCGCTACTCTGGCAAAAAAGACGGGGAATACGTTTAAGAAATTGCAGAGTGGTCGCGTACTTAATTATCAGCGTCTTATGGTTGGCGCCGTTGTTATTCTGTTGTTCGTTGTCGTTATCTTGAAGGGAGCATAAGGTGCTCACGCTCATCATGTTACTTCCGCTGGTAGGTGTGCTTCTTGTCGCACTACTGCCAAAGAGTCGCGAAGGTGCGGCTAAATGGATTGCGCTAGGAATAACGGGCGTTGATCTCGTTATCGCAGCTATTGCGCTTCTTCAATTTAAATTCGGCGCCGGAATGCAGTACGTCGTTAAGTTTGACTGGATTCAGCAACTCAACATTCAGTACTATGTGGGAGCCGACGGCTTGTCGCTTCCGCTCATAGCACTGTCTGCGTTGCTCTGCTTTCTTGCTGTTATTGCGAGCTGGAAAATCGATGTAAAACCCAAGTTTTACTTTGCCATGCTGCTTTTGCTTGAAACGGGTATGAACGGCGTCTTCAGTGCACTGGACTTTGTGCTCTTCTATGTATTCTGGGAAATCGTATTGGTACCGATGTATTTCATCATCTCCCAATGGGGTGGTAAGCGTCGTCAGTACGCATCCATCAAGTTCTTCCTGTATACCTTCTTTGGTTCAGTCTTTATGCTTGTTGGCATTATCGCGCTCTACCTCAAGACGGGCACCTTCGATATGATTGCCCTTCAGGCTGCCGACCTCGGCGCGGGCAACATCTTTGGCTTCCAATGGTGGATTTTCGCGGCGTTCTTCCTTGGCTTTGCGGTCAAGGTGCCTATTTGGCCGCTGCATACCTGGTTGCCTGACGCGCACACCGAAGCTCCAACGGCTGCCTCAGTTTTGCTTGCGGGCGTTATGCTCAAGATGGGCACGTATGGCTTTATCCGCTGCGCGCTGCCAATCTTGCCAGAAGCTTTCGGGTGGTGGCAGCTGCCGCTTGCGGTGCTCGGTGTTATTTCGATTGTCTATGGCGGCATCGTTGCGTTTGCCCAAAAGGATGTCAAACGGCTGGTTGCTTATTCTTCGGTCGCCCATATGGGCTTTGCAATGCTCGGAATCGCTTCGGGTACGGCTGCTGGTCTCAATGCCGCGATGGCGGTCAATATCGCGCATGGCCTCAATACGGCGATGCTCTTCTTCCTCGTAGGTATGGTCTATGACCGCACGCATACTCGTCAGATTTCTGAACTTTCTGGTATCGCGACAAAGATGCCACTCTTTGCGGGCATCTTCTGCTTCGCCTCGTTTGCGAGCATGGGACTTCCTCTGCTCTCAGGTTTTGTTGGTGAGTTCCTCTCAGTTGTTGGATCATGGTCAAGCAGTGTAATTCCTCACTGGCTTGTTGTGGTTGCTGGTATCGGTATCTTGATTGGCGCTGCTTATATGCTCTGGCTTATCCAGCGCATCATTTTCGGCGACCCCAGCCCTGCTGTTGAGAAAACTGCTGATATTGGTGTTCGTGATGTTATTACTGTCGCACCGCTTGCTCTGCTTTCTGTTTCCATCGGTGTCGCATGGTTCTTGCTCTTGAACTATACCGACCCTGTTGCAAATGCTCTTTCTAAGGTGATAGGTGGCTAGGTACATGGATATTCATGGATATCTAACTTTTCTGCCCTATGCGGTACTTCTTGTTGCTGTTGCGTGGGCTCTTTTTGCTGAGAGGCTGCCCTTTGGCGATAAAGGAGCGGCGGGAGTAGGGGCCTTGCTTTCATTTGTTTCTGCCGTGATTTTTGTTAAAGCAGAAATTGGCGCGTACTTGTTTGGCGGGAAGATTTTATTTACTGCCGACGCTCGTTTTGCTTGCGCTGGCATCTGCCTCCTTACAGGTATTTGGCTGTTGTGGACCGCGGGTCGCGCGCAGGGACGTATTCGCGAGGCTGTGGCCCTCGGGTTGCTTGCCTCAATGGGTAGTTGCCTGATGGTGAGCGCTTCAGATCTTATCGTGATGGTGCTCGGCATCGAACTTGCGACGATGCCTGCTTATGTTCTTATTGGCTATAGGCGCAATCGCGTTAATGGTCTTGAGGGTGCTATCAAGTATTTCTTGCTTTCAGTGCTTGCGTCACTTTTGATGATTTATGGCGTTACGTTCATGTATGGCATTGCTAAGTCGACGAGTTTTGGTGCATTGAATATGGCCAATGCTGGTTCGCTTGGCCTCGTTGCGGTGCTTTTGCTTTTTGTGGGAATCTTCGCCAAGATCTCGGCAGCTCCCTTCCACTATTGGGCGCCTGATGCATATGAAGGCGCTGAGTCGTGGATTGTCGCCTACGTGTCAAGCGTGCCTAAAATTGCCGGTATCGTTTTGGCGATGCGCCTCGTGAACTTTATTGCATCTGCTTCCAAAACCGCAGTCTTCCAAGATACGTTCTCGACCATATTAATTATCGCGGCCGTTGCCTCAATGGCACTTGGATCATTTGCCGCTTTGACACAGCGCAATACCAAACGTGTTATGGCGTATTCAGGTGTTGTCAATGCTGGCTATATGCTGATGCCACTTGTTGTTATGAGCGCGAGCTCTGTAGCTTCAGTTGCGGTCTATTCGGTCTTCTATGGTCTTGCGAGTATGGGGCTCCTGCTCGTTACTGCCAGCGAAGGTGGTGAGATTGCCGACCTTGTCGGTCTCTCAAAACGCCGTCCTGCCGCAGCGTGGGCATTGGCAATTTTTGCGCTTTCCATGGTTGGCGTGCCTCCCATGGCGGGCTTCTTTGGTAAGTTTTATATGTTCACCTCAACGGTTAAGGGTGGCCATACGTGGCTTGTTATTGTCGCTACCATCGCTTCGATTGTTTCAGCGTTCTACTACATGCGCTTTGTTAAGGCTGCCTTCTTTGATCAGCCTGCCGAAGAAATCAAACAAGCCGAAGCGCCCGTTGTGCCAGTTGAGCCAGCTATCGATGAGCCAGTTCGCACAACGTTCCTCGCCTCAACCGCTTTGGTCATCTGCACGACACTCGTCGTGGCCCTTGGCCCACTTTCAGGGTTCTTGCTCGAATGGATTTTGAATCCAACCTGGTAGGAGCAAGCGTAAGCGGTTCGAAAAATTTCAAAACATTTGATGGCATGCGCTCCGTTTGGGGCGCATGTTTTTTGTACACTTTATATCTGTGCAGAAAAAATGGCTTGCGCGTGAACATTTGGTGAAAACCCCCACGCGTTAATCGAAGTGCGGTATGTTGGTAATATCTTCATGAGGTACGGTCTGGAGGCATGAAATGACATACGAAGACACATCTTATTCAAATGACTCAGCAGATGAGTATTCTGCTGCGCACGATGCGCATAACTCGGTCTACGGCACTATTCATGAGCCTGTAGCGCCCGAGGTTGAGCCCGTAAAAGAGAAAACAAAGGCTCCAATTATCGTTGCGGCAACGCTTGGTGCTATTGTCGGAGCACTTATCGTTGTTGTCGTCGCGGGTATAATTTTTATGAGTTTATATCTCAAAAATAATGATGCTCGGACGGTCAAGCAAGACACGAGTGCTGTACAAACTTCTTCAAAATCAACATCAAGCGATCTTTCAGTAAATGTCGCTCAAAAAGTGCTCCCTTCTGTTGTAAGCATTGCGGTTAAGGGCTCAGCTCAGGTCGATCCCCTCACGGGTCAATCGTATACTTCTGAAGGGTCTGGCTCGGGAGTACTAATCAAAAATAATGGCTACATCCTAACTAATAACCACGTCATTAGTGGTGGAACCGACATTGAGGTTTTGGTTGGCACGAAAACCTACAAAGCGCAGGTTGTGGGCACCGACTCAACAACCGACTTGGCGGTGCTGAAAATTAACGGCACGAACTTTGATCCCATCAAAATTGGTACTTCAAGTAATTTGAAAGTGGGGCAATATGTCATGGCGCTCGGAAGCCCCTTCGGCCTTGACAATTCAGTGACGACGGGCATCATTTCCGCATTGGGTCGCTCCAACATGGTGCAAGAGTCCACGCAGATTTCTACCTATGTCAACTTGATTCAAACCGACGCCGCGGTAAATCCGGGCAACTCGGGCGGAGCGCTCGTTAACGAAAGCGGCCAGCTTATTGGTATCAATACGCTCATCAGTTCAACGAGTGGTTCGAGCGCAGGTGTAGGATTCGCGATTCCTGTTGACACGGCAGTTGATATTGCCAATCAGCTCATCACT
>OBID01000257.1_pt1 | contig 23005 bp, 22 predicted proteins | sample 1519781 | NCBI WGS metagenome assembly OBID01 (sample SAMEA3991478, study PRJEB22521) | metagenome | biome: anthropogenic terrestrial biome; feature: sewage plant; material: sludge | place: Sweden | collected 2012-09-26 | reverse complement strand
CTTATTAAACGTCTTCATATTATATCACATTTATTCAGAAAACCTTTCCGTTATGGTACTTTTTTGGTATAATAGAGGTTGCGTTAACGAATCAAATCAAAAGGAGGGCAAAGATATGAAACAGATTTTTCTATCAACAATGACTGATTTAGAAGAAATCCAAACCTTTGAACCAGGGGCTTGGATTAATTTGGTTAACCCCTCCCAGAGCGAATCTATGGAAGTAGCTGAGCACTACAAGATTGACATCGCCGATTTACGGGCTCCACTCGATGCGGAAGAATCTTCTCGTATTACAGTTGAAGATGATTATACATTAATTATCGTAGACGTTCCCATTTTGGAAGAACGGAATAATAAAACCTACTATATCACTATTCCTCTCGGAATCATCTTAACAGATGAAGCAATTATCACCACTTGTTTAGAAGAACTATCATTATTTGAACAATTTATTCATCGTCGCATACGAAATTTCTTTACCTTTATGAAATCTCGTTTTGTTTTCCAAATTCTTTATCGCAATGCCCAGCTATATCTTTCTGCCCTACGTACAATTGACAGAAAGAGCGAAGAAATTGAAAAACAACTGCATGAAGCTACGCGAAATGAAGAACTAATCGTACTGATGGAATTGGAAAAAACAATCGTCTACTTCAAAGCTTCCCTAAAAACCAATGAACGATTGGTTAAAAAACTGGCAAGTTCTACACGCTTACTTCGGAAATATGAAGAAGATGAAGATTTGTTGGAAGATACACTAGTCGAAACGCAACAGGCTATTGAGATGGCAGATATCTATGGTTCCATCTTGAATTCGATGACACATGCCTTTGCTTCCGTTATTTCCAATAACCAGAATACAATCATGAAGACATTGGCTCTCATGACCATTGTTATGTCTATTCCAACCATGGTATTTTCTGCCTACGGTATGAACTTCAAGGATAATATTATCCCATTTAATGATATTCCATATGCATTTTGGTGGATTATCCTATTTGCCTTTGCTATTAGCTTATCACTTACCTTCTACTTCATTCGTAAGAGATGGTTTTAACTTAAGGAGATGAATATGTCATTTACAGAAATCAACGGATTGACGAAGAAAAATCAAGAATTTATACATATTGCTACTAACCAACTGATTAAAGATGGAAAATCGGATAGCGAGATTAAAGAGTTATTAGAAGAGATTCTACCGACTATCATCGAGAATCAAAAAAATGGTATTACTGCACGTAACTTGTATGGGGCACCTAGTGAATGGGCAGCTAGTAAATCTACTTCTGCTAAAGAGAAGAACGACCAAGTAGAATACAATGAAAATCCATGGCTCATGTGGGTCGATTCTAGTTTGCTGATGTTAGCAATTATCGCTGGCGTCAATGGATTGATGAACCTCTTCGGTCAGGGTGCTCAATACGGTCTAGTTACTTTATTAGTCATTGGTTTTGGAGTCGGCGCTGGTATGTACTTTATGTACCACTTCGTTTATAGAGAGCAAATCAAAACTGGTCAACGCCCTAAATTATTGAAGGCCATCGCTTTCCTTGGACTCGCTACCATGGCTTGGTCAGTCGTCTTCATTCTAGCTGCATTGATTCCATCATCACTCAATCCCATTTTACACCCTATTGTTACTATCCTTATCGGAGCAGCAGCATTCGGTATTCGTTATCTTTTGAAAAAGAAATACAATATCCGAAGTGCTATGACACCTGTTCAATAAAAAACAAAGCGATTGGATTCCCCAGTCGCTTTTGTTTATCTATACAGTCCAGCTATCAAATAATCTGATTTTGATTTTCGAAGAGCATGAGCAATCAACCACTGTGCTGAGATGTTGACACAAACTTTGAGAATCGGTGCTGTGCTTGAGCCCAGTCTCAATTCGCTTTCTCATTTTCATGCTCGTGAAAAAACAGTCCATTCTGTCATTGCGCTTTTCACATTTCTATAGCGCAAGCTAAAAAGACCCGTCAGGGTCTTGATTCGCCTTCTAATTTCCGAGCTCATGAAAAAACAGTCCATTCAAGGACTGTTTTTTTACTAATCTTCGTTTACGAATGGCAAAAGAGCCATAACGCGAGCACGTTTGATAGCTGTCGTTACTTTACGTTGGTTCTTAGCTGAAGTTCCAGTTACACGGCGTGGAAGGATTTTTCCACGTTCAGAAATGAAACGGCTAAGAAGCTCAGTATCTTTGTAATCAACAAATTCAATTTTGTTAGCTGCGATATAGTCAACTTTTTTACGGCGTTTGAAACCGCCACGACGTTGTTGAGCCATGTGTGTTCTCCTTTATATTATTAGTTTCAGACCTAGAATGGTAGGTCATCGTCTGATATATCCATTGGATTGTTTGCTCCAAATGGACTTTCTTCTCGAGCGAAGTTCGGTGTAGATTGCGCAGGCGCTTGATAAGGCGAGTTATAATCATTGCCACCAGCAAAGGAATTACCAGCTGAATAACCGCCCCCTTGGCCTTCACGGGCAGTACGGCTTTCCAAAAGTTGGAAACTTTCTGCAACTACCTCTGTAACGTAGACACGTTGTCCCTGTTGGTTATCATAGCTACGAGTCTGAATACGACCTGTAACACCAATCAGCGCACCTTTTTTAGCCCAATTCGCCAAATTTTCAGCTTGTTGGCGCCAAATGACTACGTTAATAAAGTCCGCTTCCCGTTCACCATTTTGATTTTTAAAATTGCGGTTAACCGCCAAGGTAAAAGTCGCAACAGCCTGGTTAGACGGAGTATAACGAAGTTCTGCATCACGGGTCATGCGACCAACCAATACTACATTATTAATCATACAATACCTTCTTACGCGTCAAGTTTGACAATCATGTGACGAAGAATATCGCCGTTGATTTTTGACAAACGGTCAAACTCTTTAAGAGCTACATCGTTGTTTGCTTCAACGTTAACGATGTGGTACAAACCTTCGCGGAAATCTTTGATTTCGTATGCAAGGCGACGTTTTTCCCATACTTTTGATTCAACGATAGTTGCACCGTTGTCAGTCAAGATAGAGTCAAAGCGTGCTACCAAAGCGTTTTTAGCTTCTTCTTCAATGTTTGGACGAATAATATAAAGAATTTCGTATTTAGCCATTGATATGTTCCTCCTTTTGGTCTAATGACTCATGGTCTAGCCACGAGTAAGTGAGGGATACTCACAGAAAATAATTATACCATAATATAGAAAATGTGCAAGTAAAAATACTTTACTGAAAACAATTTCACACTCAATAATCTATGCAACAATCGCTTTTGCGACTTCTTCTGTTGTCATACGCGAGAAATAATGAGTAGTATCAATCTCTTGAAGTTTAGCAAGTACATCCGCATATTCATAACGTGTACCAACAAGTAACTCCTCAACATCAGAGACATCACCAATACCGAAGAAATCCCCGTAAATCTTAATAGATTCAATGATAGATTTTTCAGTCTTAATGTAGGTTGTAATTTTACCAGCTGGGTAACGGACATTGCGCTCAACTGTGTATTCTGGTGTTTGACCATAAGTCCAATCCCATGTTGCAAACTGCGTATCACGGATTTCTTGGATTCGAGCCAAATCATCCTCAGTCAACACATATTCATCCATTTCTGGATATTCTTGCTTCATTTGATTGAGAATGGCATCTTTAAATTCCAGAACAGTCATTTTTTCTGGTAACTCACTGTTAATGTTGGTCACGCGGGCACGAACGGATTTAACACCTTTGGACTCGATTTTGTCTTTGCTGACTTTAAGAGCACTTGCTAGGACAGACATATCAACATCAAAGAGCAAGCAACCGTGGTGCATCATACGACCTTTTGCATATGCTTGGGCATTACCACAAATTTTCTTGCCGTCAATTTCAAGGTCATTACGACCAGTAAAGTTAGCCTCTACGCCGAGTGTTGCAAGAGTATCGATAACGGGCTTAGAGAAAGTTTTAAAGTCAAATGCACCTTCTTCAGATTTATTTGAAATAATGGTGTAGTTGAGATTGTTTAAATCATGGTAAACCGCTCCACCACCAGACAAACGGCGAACGACATGGATACCATGAGCATCTGTATATTCCTTGTTAATTTCTTGGATAGCATTTTGATGCTTTCCAATGATGATAGCTGGTTCATTAATCCAAAGAATGAAAATTTCATCAATATCAGTTAATTCTTTGAATGCATAGGCTTCTAAGGCAATGTTGTTAGCTGGGTCATTGCTGTTATTTACGATATACTTCATGCAAAACTCCTTTATTGTTAACTAATTTTTATTATAGTGGAAACGATAACAAAAGACAAGTCCGAAGACCTGTCTTTCAAACATTATTCCACGTCAGCTCCATTTGTAGCGATGACTTTTTTATACCAATCAAATGATTTTTTCTTAGAGCGTTTGAGTGTGCCATTTCCCTCATTGTCACGGTCAACATAAATGAAGCCGTAGCGTTTTTTCATTTCGCCAGTTCCAGCAGAAACTAGGTCAATACAGCCCCAAGTAGTGTATCCCAAGAGCTCAACGCCGTCTTCTACAATAGCATCTCTCATTGTCAGGACGTGTTGACGGAGGTAGTCGATACGGTAATCATCTTCTACATAGCCATTTTCATCTGGAGTGTCAACTGCTCCCAGACCATTTTCAACCACAAAGAGTGGTTTTTGATAGCGATCCCAGATAGAATTGAGGGTAATGCGGAAACCGAGCGGGTCAATCTGCCAGCCCCATTCCGATGCGTCTAGGTAAGGGTTTTTAATAGAAGCAAAGATATTACCTGCTGTCTTTTCCTTGACTGCAGGATCGCCAGATGCGACACGGCTAGAGTAGTATGAGAAGGAAATAAAGTCCACCGTATGCTCTTTCAGGAGTGCTAGGTCTTCGTCGGTCATTTCAATCTCAATACCTGCACGCTCCCACTTCTTCTTGGCATAGTTTGGATAATAGCCACGTGCCTGAACATCGATGAAGAAATAATTTTCACGGTCTTCTTGCAGACCTTCCCAAACATCACGAGGATGACAAGTATGTGGGTAATATTGACCTGCGGCCAACATACAACCAACCTTGTTTTCTGGGTCAATTTCATGGGCTAATTTAGTAGCAATGGCAGATGCTACAAGCTCGTGGTGGGCAGCCTGGTATTTGACCTGCTCCACATTTTCACCTTCTTCAATTTGGTATTCATTCGGATAGAATTTACGAACTTCCCAAGATAAAGGATTTTCAATTGATACACCTTCATGGCTTCGTTCAAATACAAAATGCAAATGATCCGCCAATGCCAAGTACAAAGACAGGTCGAATTGGACTCCTAAAACTCCCTCTGCCTTATTGATAATAGCATTTACTACTTCCACCTCAGTACTTTCCATTTGTAAATACAGGCTTGACAAATCCGATTGTTGGTAGTCATTTTGTAATACAAAGGTTTTTTCAATTTTGCTGGTGTCTAATTCTTCACCAGCTTTTTTCTGAAAACCTAACCCTTTCCCAATGACAATCAACTCACGACCCTGTTGGTCTGTTGCTTGAATGACATTATTGTTGTACACTTTTTCAATTTGCATCTGCCTTACCGCCTCACAATCTGAATGGATAAAAAGAACCTAAGTAGATAGCAAATAAGACTGTTCCCAGACCATTTACTATCCACTTAGGTTTTGCCTGCTAATCAGTAACAATCCTTATCATTATCATATCAGATTGAAAACGCTTTCGCAAGTTCTATTGGATTGATAGTAGCCCCAATTTTTCGAAAGCATTATAAAGACCATCATGTTCTACATCGTCAGTCACCATATCAGCCATAGCCAAGATTTCCGCTCCGCCATTTCCCATAGCGACCCCAACCGCACAATACTCTAGCATTGGAATATCAATTTTGGCATCTCCAAATGCGATGGTGTCCTCTTTTTTAGCACCTAAATGTTCCAATAGAACTTCGATCGCATGTGCCTTGTCAATGTCTTTCACACCTAAATCCCCAAACAGGGCTGTCTCTCCGCGACCACCCCAGGTATTAGCTACTAACTGTGGAAACGCATATTTTGAGTCCAAATGATCCTGATAGGAATCTAGCACAAAACTGATTTTATTCAAATCATCTCGATACAATTCTCCATCAAAAACCAATCCATGCAAGACATCTTCAACTTCTTGGTGAGCAACTTCTTCGGCTGTTTTCCCCCTATTCATTGCATAAATTTTCATGGTTTCGCGAGCTCGTTCACGGAAGTTTTCACTCGCAAAAAGACCAGTGTTACTTTCCAAGTAAAACTCTAGGCCTCGTCCATGGAGCCAATCAACAACAGCTTTGGCATCTCCCTTAGAAATGAGTTGGTGCATGACGACTTTTCCTTGATGCTCTACATAGGATCCATTTCCACCAATCATTCCATCAAGCCCAATTTCCCACAATTCTGGCTGCATTTCTGCTCGACTGCGACCAGTACAGACATAGACCAAGTGCCCATTTTCACGAGCTTGTCGAATAGCACGAATCGCCGATTCGGGAATCCGATTATGGTAGTCTACTAAGGTCCCATCCACATCTAAAAAAATAATCTTGCGCATCTGTTTTCTCCTTGTTTCTTATTACTATTATTATAATTCGTTCTAAGCTCAAAAGCAGACAAAAAAATGCGAAAAATTGATACTATTGTATGAAAAAGGTTGCTGATGTGGGAGATTAACTAACTTAGACTCAATGAAAATCAACTTTCGCCTAGCTTCAACTATCTGGGAGATAGTTAGAGGCTGGAAATATTGCGAACTGAGTTCGCGTCATTAAGCCGACGATAGAACTCTGAACTTTCTCATTTCAGTGTAACAGGCTGAGGCTAGGCTCAAGACCAGGACCACTCATCCAGGCTCTTGACTACGGAAATATTTGATGTTTAAAAAGTATTATAACTCGTATGCACTGCACAGCACCTTTATAAGCAATATGCAAATGAATACAGATTTGAAAAATATATCACTAATAAAATTTGTAATCACTTTGAGTTTTATCAACTCCACATCCAAATGTTACTAACTTTTGAACATCATTTTGCTGTCCGTTAAACAAGCCTGCCACTATTTTTGATCCAACAATAACACCGTCAGAAACACGATTGAAACGTAGGATATCTTCTTGACTAGAGACACCAAAACCTGTAAGAACTGGCACAGGTGACAGTTCTGTTAATTCGTGCAAATGATAATCTAAATCATCTGTGTATTGGTTAGATTTCCCTGTGACCCCATTAATAGCCACAGCATAAACAAATCCTTGAGCATCTTGCACCAACTGCCTTTGTCTATCCTCACCAGTCGTCAAACTAACCAAACGAATCAGGCAAATATCTCTTTCTTGCAAATAAGCTTTCAAAATTGATTCTTGCTCATAAGGCAAATCTGGAATGATCAAGCCTTTAACACAGGTTTGTTCTAAATCATCAAAAAAACGCTCCAAGCCATATTGAAATACGGGATTAAAATAGGACATAATAATCAATGGAACTTGACTAGTCTCTTCTTTCAATTTTTGGACAATTTCAGTCAAGGTCACACCCTTTGCTAGGCTTCGTTGCCCAGCTGCTTCGATAACAGGCCCATCAGCTACAGGGTCTGAAAAGGGTACACCTATTTCGATTGCTGAAACACCCGATTGTTCAAGGAATTGAATGGTTTCGAATAACCCATCCAACCCCTGATTATGATCACCAGCCATAATGTAAGGAATAAAAATTCCTTTTTGAGCATTCTTTATTTCCTGTAAACGAACTTGTAAGGTTTTGGTCATATTAGTTCTCCTTTTTTTCTGCTTGTAGCCTTTCTCGAACTTGTGCAACATCTTTATCCCCTCGACCTGAAAGACAAACAATGATGGATTTATCTGGCCCTAATTCTTTTGCCAGGGTTGGCAAATATGCAATAGCGTGACTGGACTCTAGGGCAGGAATAATACCTTCTAAACGGGATAAGAGTTTAAAGCCTTCTAAAGCCTCTTCATCTGTTACTGAAACGTAGGTAGCGCGATCAATTGCATTAAAGTAACTATGTTCTGGACCAATGCCAGGATAATCAAGACCAGCCGAAATAGAGAATGCTTCTAAAATTTGACCATTTTCATCCTGTAGAACATCCATCAAAGCCCCATGAAGAACTCCTGGTCGTCCCTTAGCAAAAGTTGCTGCATGGAAGTCTGTCTCCAATCCAAGTCCTGCAGCCTCAACACCATACATTGCAACAGAGGTATCATCCACAAAAGGATAGAAAAGGCCCATTGCATTAGATCCTCCACCAATACATGCCAAGAGAGCATCTGGTAACTGACCACCAGAAATCTCTGCAAATTGACGTTTTACCTCTTTTCCAATTACGCTCTGAAAGTCACGGACAATTTCTGGAAATGGTGCTGGTCCAAGGACAGATCCCATAACATAATGGGTATCCTCAACTTGAGCAACCCAAGCTCGAAGAGCTGCATTTACCGCATCTTTTAGCACGCGTGACCCATCCGTTACGGCATGAACCTTTGCACCTAATAATTCCATACGAAAAACGTTGAGAGCCTGACGTTTAACATCTTCTTCCCCCATATAAATGGTACATTCCATATCAAAGAGGGCTGCTGCGGTAGCTGTGGCAACACCGTGCTGCCCCGCGCCAGTTTCAGCAATAATTTTTTTCTTTCCCATCCGTTTCGCAAGCAATACCTGCCCCAACGAATTGTTAATTTTATGGGCACCCGTATGATTCAGATCTTCGCGTTTTAGATAGATTTTAGCACCTCCGCAGTAATCTGTAAGGCGTTTGGCAAAGTAGAGGGGATTTTCTCGCCCAACATACTGGACAAGCAATTCTTCAAATTCCGCCTGAAACTCTGGATCTTCTTTGGCAGTTCGGTAGGTCTGTTCTAGTTCTAATACAGCAGTCATCAATGTCTCTGGTACGAATCGACCGCCGTATTCTCCAAAGAATCCGTCTTTATTTGGTTGTTGGTAAGTCATAGTTTCACTCTTTCTATAAATGCTTTTATTTTTTCAACATCCTTTTGCCCATTTGTCTCAACACCCGAGGAGACATCTACGGCATAAGGAGTAAATAAGGATTGCGCTTCTGCTACATTATCCACTGTCAAGCCCCCTGCAATGAAAAATGGTTTTTCAAAGTTATGATGGGCTAATAGTTTCCAATCAAAAAGTTGACCCGATCCTGCATTTGGAGCATCAAAGAGAAGGTAGTCTGCATTTGTATTCAACTCCCCTAGGGTATTGTCCAGTTGAATGGCTCGAATGATTGGAACTGAAATGTGATGCGATAGACATTCATCCCAGTTACCATGGATCTGAATCAAGTCCAATGGAACCACCGAAATAGCCGTTTCTAGTTCTTTCAAACTTGGTTGGACAAATACCCCTACTATTTTTACTGTAGGAGGAATCAACTGGGCCAACTCATGTGCTTTTTCAAAGCTCACTCGCCGCTTACTTGGTGCAAATACAAATCCAATATAATCCGCTCCTGCTTCAACTGCAGCATACACCGCCTCCTTAGTAGAAAGCCCACAAATTTTAACCTTTATCAATCGATAACTCCTTTACTTTTTGCGCAACATCATCCGACTGCATCAGTGCTGTTCCGACTAAGAGTGCATGAAAGTAGGGAGCAAGGAGTTCAGCTTGTTCATTTGTAAAAATGCCTGATTCTGATACATACACTCTGTCCGGTAGAAAATGAGGTGCTAAGTCAAGACTAGTTTGAAGGGAAACTTCAAATGTTGTTAGGTTCCGATTGTTGACACCAATTATCTTTGCGCCAATGCGATGAGCAATGTCTAATTCTGAAAGATTATGAGTCTCAACCAATACTTCCAGACCTAAACGGGTTGCAAATTTAAACAATTCTTTGAGCCTGTCTTCGGACAAAGCCGCCACAATCAATAGTATCACTGTAGCACCTGCATTAAGACTGCGAATAATTTGTTTTTCATCAATGATAAAATCTTTCGCTAATGTCGGAATTGAAACCAAATCTGAGATTTGACGAAGAAACTGTACATCCCCCTTAAAGAAAATTTGGTCAGTCAATACTGAAATCATAGCAGCCCCTGCTGCTTCGTATTGGCTTGCTTGCTCAGTAATATCCACCGTCAGATTGATATCTCCCATACTAGGGCTAGCTTTTTTTACCTCAGTAATCAGTTGTAATTGACCCTTCTGCTTGGTAAGAAAATCAAATAACGAATAGGTTGAACGAACAGATTCTACTGGCTCATTTACCAGCTGAGCAACCTCTGCCTCCTTTTGCTTTAAAATTGTCTGTAAAAAATCCTGACTCATATCTGAACCTCCCTTAGTTCTTCCAATTTTCTCAGAGCAGAACCGTCCGCAAGTAGACTTCGAGCCAATTCAACTCCTTCACGGATACTTGAAACCTTACCATTTGCATAAAAGCCTAGACCTGCATTTAAAACCGTCGTTTCTAAGTAAGGACTTGCTTGATTTTGTAGAACTGACAACAAAATTTCTGCATTCTCCACAGCATCTCCACCTTGAATATCCGCGAGTTCTAATGGATTCAGATCCACATCAGCAAAGGTAAATCTTCCCTGATGGATATTTCCATCTGTAAGCAAAGTGTAGTGATTCTCTCCAAATAAGGCCGCTTCATCCATATGGTTTGGTCCTGTGATAAGTAACGCCCGTCGTCTTCCCATTTTTTTCATAACATGGGCCAGATCCAACTGGAGGTCTTCTCGATAAACTCCCATCAATTGACTATCTAATGATAGGGGATTGGCTAAAGGACCAACAATATTCATAATTGTTGGAACTCCCAATGCCCGTCTGGCTGGACCAATAAAGCGCATGGCTGGATGCATGGTTTGAGCAAAGACAAAAGCCAATCCAACCTCTGACAATGCTTTTGATAATACTTCTGGATTCGCTGCAATATTTATCCCTAATTCTTCAAGTACATCTGCAGAACCTGACTTCGATGAAATAGATCGATTTCCCGCCTTCGCTAAACGAATACCTCCAGCTGCCAAGATAAAGCAAGCCGTCGTCGAAATATTAAAACTATACGATTGATCCCCACCCGTACCACAGTTGCACATTGCGTCCGAATATGTTTGAGGCAATTGTACAGCATGTTTTTTCAAAGACTTTACGACACCTGCAATTTCATCAACTGTTTCACCCTTCATTTTCAAGCCTAGTAACAGAGCTGCAATCTGACTTTCTGTCAATTCTCCATTCAGAATACGATTAAAAACTCCTTCGATTTCTCCCTCAGATAAGTCTTGTTTTGTAGCTAATTTTTCAAAAATTTCTTTCATCTTACTACCTCTCTAACAAACTGTTCAATCATTTGTAAGCCTTCCGGACTCCCTATACTTTCTGGATGAAATTGCAAACCAAAAATCGGTAATTGCTTATGTTGGATAGCCATAATTTCGTCATCATCTGTTGTACGAGCAGTCACTATAAAATCTTTTGGCATTTCATCAATGACAATCGAGTGATAACGCATGATTTCTACATCTCCCTGAAAACCATTGAAAATTGGAGAGTTTCCTTCCACTCGCATCTGACTCTGCTTCCCATGCATAACCGTTTTGGCTAATCTCAACTGCCCTCCAAAAACTTCAGCGATTGCTTGATGTCCCAAACAAATGCCCAATATTGGTTTTTTATCTGCAAAAATCTGTATCATTTCTTCCATTTTTCCAGCATCTGCTGGCCAACCTGGTCCTGGAGAAAAAACCAAACCTTTCGCTTTATTTGCTTCATCGAATAGATTCTCCGCATCATTTCTCAATACCTGCACAGGTGAAAACTGTCCTAGATATTGGGCTAAGTTATAGGTAAATGAATCATAGTTATCAATTAAAAGAATCATAGCACTCTCCTATTTTCGTCATCGCCTTTGCCTTGTTCAGCGTTTCTTGGTATTCATTTTCTGGAACACTATCATATACAATTCCTGCACCTGCTTGCACATAGGCTTTGCCATTTTTCACTACCATGGTGCGAATAGCAATCGCAAAATCCATATCTCCTGTAGCAGATAGATAGCCAATTGCTCCTGCATATATGCCGCGCTTTTCCTTTTCTAATTCATAGATGCGTTGCATGGCTCTAATTTTCGGTGCTCCTGAGACAGTTCCAGCAGGTAGGGTAGCTTTTAATGCATCTAATACAGTCAAATTCTCCAATAATTGTCCTTTGACAATACTTGTTAAGTGCATCACATATCGGAAATATTCAACTTCCATATACTTAGTAACTTCGACAGTTCCAATTTGTGCAATTCGACCAATATCATTTCGCCCCAAATCAACCAACATTCTATGTTCAGCAACTTCTTTCGTATCTGTTGATAAATCAGCCGCCAATCGTTGGTCCTCCTCATCATCATTTCCACGAGGCCGAGTTCCAGCAATTGGATTAGTTGTCACGATTCCATCTTTTACAGACACAAGACTTTCTGGACTAGCGCCGATTATTTGATAATCTTCAAAATCATAAAAATATAAATAGTTCGATGGATTGGTAACCCGTAAATTACGGTAATAATCAAAAGGGTTGCCAGAAATATCTGATGAAAAACGTTGACTGAGGACACATTGAAACATATCGCCTTGCCGAATCAATTGTTTTGCTGACCTAACCATATTTTCGAATTCTTCTTTTTCAAGATGACTCTTGAAGGATAATGATTGAAGATCATGGGGTGCAAATTCATCGGGTGCTGGATTTTTTAATTCGGCTAAAACACCTGCTAGAGCTTTCTCCATCTCACTCGAACTACGGCCACTATAGGTATTATCTTCATGAATGGAGAGAATCTCCTTCTTATGATCAAATACTAAATACGATTCATAAATAAAGAAATGCATATCCGGTGTTCCAATGGTGTCCTTTGGGATATGACCAATGGGTTCATAGAGACTAATCAAGTCATATCCAACAAATCCAATCGCCCCTCCTTGAAAGGGAGCCTCTCCAGTCAAATTCGAACCTTCCACCACAGATTGTAGGTATTCCAATGGATCACCTTCCACCACTTCTCCATTGTTGGTCAACACACCATGGTCATATTTGATTTCATAGACAGGATTATAGGCAATAATGGAAAAACGAGCGTTTCCCTTTTCTCTCGGAATGGATTCTAGGATAATCTTATGCTTACCTTTTAGTCGCATAAAGGCTAGAATGGGGGTTAATATATCTGCTGGTAGTACGTTGTGCATGGGAACTCCTTTTGTGAAAACAAAAAGCCCTCACACAGAAAAAATCTGTGCGAGGGCGTCTAATCAAAGCTAGCGCGGTGCCACCTCCATTAACAAGGGTACATAAAAAACCTTGTCATCTCAAACTCCTCCAACAAGGAGTCGCACGGTAAGGGGTGCCAACCGGAAGGATATTGATTACCTTCTCATATCAAACATCAGCCCATTTCATCTTCGTTTGCTACTGACTCGCAACAACCGTCAGTTTTCTGAAAACAAACTTGAAGATTACTTCTTCTGATTAGTATTCATTTTATACTATTTTCAAAATATGTCAAGTATATTTTAATAAATTTTCAGAATATTCGGTTTTTACAACCAATTTTTCTGTAGAGTATTGTCTTTACCAAGTAGAGAAGGTAATACTCTTGGATAATCAACAGGATTTCTTGCCAACAGACTTGTTACGAAAAAATCTGCAACAAAGCTTGCAAACATTACCAGGAATAGAAATGCACAGAAATTGATTTATGACCAAATTTCAAGTATTGTTCTCCAAACCCTTCCTATTTCATTATTTAAAAAAAAGAAAGCCAATCGGACTTTCTTTTGATTCATTATATTATTTCCGTTTTGGTGGGTTGTGGATCGCAACACCAAGAACATCAAGGAAGGCCTCATACATAACTTCTGAGAAGGTTGGGTGACCATGGATAGAAGCTGCCACATCGTCAACAGTCAATTCAGATTCCATGATAGTTGCTGCTTCGTTGATCATTTCAGCTGCAACTGGACCGATGATATGAACACCAAGGATTTCATGGTATTTCTTATCAGCGATAACTTTTACGAAACCATGTGCTTCGTTAGAAGCAATCGCACGACCATTACCAGTGAAGCTGTTGCGACCGATCAGGATATTTTCTTTACCGTATTTCTCGATTGCTTGGTCTTCAGTCAAACCAACCATCGCAATTTCAGGGTGTGTGTAAACCGCTGCTGGTGTGAAGTCCAATTTAGCCTTGTGGTGGTTGCCGTTGATAGCATTCTCAGCAGCAACTTCACCCATACGATAAGCAGCGTGTGCCAACATTTTAGTACCATTAACGTCACCAGGTGCATAAATTCCTGGGATAGAAGTTTCTTGGTATGCATTAACCTTGATACGACCGCGATCCAACTCAAGGTTAAGATTTTCAAGACCAGCCAATTGAGGTACACGTCCAATTGAAAGAAGAGCTTTTTCAGAAATAATTTCTGAACCATCGTTCAATTTAATTGTCAATTGATTGTTGGCTTCAACAATCTCAGATACACCAACAGAGGTCAAGAATTTCATACCTTTCTTAGAAAGGACTTTTTGCAATTCAACAGACACTTCACGGTCCATACCAGGAATGATACGGTCAGCCATTTCAACAACTGTCACTTCAGTACCGTAAGACGCGTAAACCAAACCAAGTTCCACACCGACTACGCCACCACCCATAACAGTGAGTGACTTAGGAATTTCACGCAAGTCAAGGATATCATCAGAAGTTAACACCAATTTAGAATCAATACCTGGGATGTTGATACGAGAAACCTTAGAACCAGTTGCAAGTACGATGCTGCGACCTTTAATCACTTTATCACCAATCACAACTGTCTTATCAGGGTTTACTTGTCCAAGACCATTGAAGATGGTTACCTTGTTGGCTTTCAAGAGACCCGCTACACCACCAGTCAAAGTCTTCACAACCTTGTTCTTGAAGTCAACTGTTTTATCCATATCTACTGTGTAGTTTGTAGATGCAAGATTGATACCACGCTCTGCCGCAATCTTCAATCCATCAAGAATTTCAGCATTTTTGAGGTAGGTCTTAGTTGGGATACATCCTTTGTTCAAGCAAGTCCCACCAAATTCTGATTTTTCAACGATTGCGATTTTACCACCTAGTTGGGCACCACGAATCGCTGCATAGTAGCCAGCAGGACCACCACCGACAACAATCATATCGTACTCGTCTGCTGCCAATTCAGCCTTAGGAGCTTGTGGAGCTACTGCAGGAGTTGCAGGCACTTCCAAACCAGCTGCTTTCAAGTCTGCAGTTGCTTGTGCAACTTCTGCTGGAGCCGGTGCGCTACCTGCTTCAACTGTTTCACCTTCTGCACCAAGGTAAGCAATAACTTCTGTTACAGGAACTGTTGCACCGTTACCGTGAACGATTTTCAAAAGAACACCTGATTCTTCCGCTTCCAACTCCATGCTTGTTTTATCTGACATCATCTCTAAGATAACATCACCTTCATTGACAAAATCACCCTCTTGTTTTTTCCATTCGATGATTTCACCTTCTTGCATGTCTACACCAAGTTTCGGCATAATAATTTCAATTGCCATAATTATGATACAAAGAACGTCAAATGCGACAGAATTTTAGGAGTCCAACGCAGGATGCTTACATCCAAGGCGGACTATCTAAATTCCGAAGCATTTAGTTCGTGTTCAAATGTCACGAACTCGTTCTACATCCTTTCTTTATTTTCTATTCAGAAATCTAATTCTTTTATTTTTTTAACCAACGATAAAATCAATATCAAATCAACAATTCCAATGGGTTTTCCAGCAAGTTCTTCAAGTCAACCATGAACTTAGCACCATTCATACCATCAATGATACGGTGGTCAATGGTCAAGCAAAGTGCCATAATTGGACGGATTTTGATTTCACCATCAATAACTACTGGAGTTTGAACAGTTGCTGCTACACCAAGGATTGCTGAGTTTGGTTGGTTGATAATTGGGTTAAAGGTTTTGGTACCAAACATACCCAAGTTGGTGATAGAGAAGGTAGATCCTGACATTTCAGCTCCCTTCAACTTACCAGATTGAGCTTTCTTGATAACATCTTTTGATGCCACAACAAATTCAGACAAGCTCATCTTATCTGCGCCATGAACAACTGGCACCACCAAGCCATCATCTAGACCTACTGCGATACCAAGGTTGACAAACTTGTGTAATTCGATTTCTTGTGCATCGTTAATCAAAGAAGCGTTCATGTAACGGTGTTCTTCTTTCATCAAAGTACGAACAACCGCAAGACCAATCAAGTCTGTAAAGGTCACTTTCAGACCAGTCTTGTTCATAATTGGCTCAAGGACTTGCTTACGAAGCGCCATGAGGTTGGTCATGTCGATATCGTAATTAAGCGTAAAGGTTGGAGCAGTCAAGTAAGAGTTGACCATACCTTTTGAAATCGCCTTACGCATTGGGCTCATCTTAATGATTTCAACGCCTTCTGGCAATTCTTTAGCTGGTTTCTCTTCCACTTTAGGAGCTGGAGCCACAACTTCTGGTTCTACGGGAGCAAGAACAGCAAGTACATCTTCCTTAACAATTTTACCATTGACACCAGTTCCAGTGATTGTTGACAGATCAACACCATGGTCAGCTGCAATACGGGCTGCGAGCGGTGTCGCCTTAGGTGCTGCACCCTTGAAGTCTTCTACGTCAACCTTGTGGACACGGCCATTTGCACCAGTTCCTGGAACAAGACCCAAATCAATGCCCAATTCCCCAGCCAAATTACGTGCCGCTGGAGTTGCACGCACCTTGCCGCCACCTTGTGGCTTAGCTGCCACTGCAGGAGCAACGATAACAGACGTGCGACCTGCTGGTACTTCTTCAATAGCTGCAGCTGGCTCAACAGCAGGAGCACTACCTGCTTCAACTGTTTCACCTTCTGCACCGATGTAGGCAATGACCTCTGTCACAGGAACAGTCGCACCGTTGCCATGAACAATTTTCAATAGGACGCCAGACTCTTCTGCTTCCAGCTCCATGCTGGTCTTGTCAGACATCATTTCCAAGAGAACATCGCCTTCGTTGACGACATCGCCCTCTTGTTTTTTCCACTCGATGATTTCACCTTCTTGCATGTCCACACCAAGTTTAGGCATTATAATTTCTACTGCCATTTTTTAGATACCAAGTCCGAACAGAAAACAATTGAATATAGGAAATCGTAGAAAATATTGATTTTCAATCGATTCATACATTTTTAAGTTTTCCGAACGGGTTCAATTCCTTTCTTTCAATTTCTTACGTTATCAAAGAACCAACTCCAATGATATTCATTGAACCAGGTCAATTCTTTTCATACATTCCTTCAAACAGGGTTAGGACGGTTGCCCGTCCTTCCATTTTGTCTTTAGCCCTTGTTTATTTGCTTATAAATTGCCGCTTTGATTTTCTCTACGTTTGGCAATACTGCATTTTCCAGAATGTTAGCGTAAGGAACTGGTACATCGTCTGAAGCGATACGGATGATTGGTGCATCCAAGTAGTCAAAAGCTTCGCTTTCTGTGATGATTGATGCGATTTCACCGATGAAACCACCTGTTTTGTAAGCATCGTTGACCAAGATAACCTTACCAGTTTTCTTCACAGATTCGATGATTAATTCTTTATCCAATGGGATAAGGGTACGTGGATCTACCACTTCTACGCTGATGCCTTCTGCAGCCACTTCTTCAGCCGCTTTCAACACACGTTCCAACATACGACCGTATGAAATGATAGTTACATCAGTACCTTCACGTTTGATTTCGCCTTTACCAAGTGGAATGTAGAAATCAGGATCCAAGTTCACTTCTTCTTTTTTACCGTAAAGAGCTTTTGGTTCCAAGAAGATAACTGGGTTGTTGTCAAGGATAGATGATTTCAAAAGACCTTTTGCATCGTTAGCAGTACCAGGTGCAACAACTTTGATACCTGGAATGTGAGTCAACCAAGCTTCAAGAGATTGTGAGTGCTGTGCTGCTGAACCGATACCTGAACCAGATGCCACACGGAAGGTTACAGGTGTTTTCAAACCACCACCAAACATATAGTTGGTTTTGGCCGCTTGGTTAACAATCGCATCAAGGGCAATTGTGATGAAGTCCATGAAAGTCAAGTCAACGATTGGACGAAGACCTGTTTGAGCCGCACCAACCGCAGAACCAGCGATTGCAGCCTCAGAGATAGGCGTATCGCGAACACGTTTTGGACCGAATTCGTCCAACATACCAACAGATGTACCGAAGTCACCGCCGTAGATACCGACGTCTTCCCCCATTAAGAATACTTTTTCATCCTTACGCATTTCTTCGCTCTGAGCCAAGTTAATCGCTTCACGCAAGGCCATTACTTTTGTTTCAGCCATTTTTACAATTTCTCCTACTTATATCAATTTACTTTTACTGTACTAAGGAAAATCAATCAATTACCACATTGTAATCAATCATCATACCTGCCTAGTTTGACTAAACTCTAAAGAGCACAGTCAAACTTCTGACGTTAATAGTTGGGTTCAGACTAGAGGCTTGGAAAAATAGATGAGCCATTAACGATGTCCGCATCACTAGCTGACTCCCTAATTTTTCTGTGCCTCTTTAACGTCTTCACACCCTAGTCCACAAACACGTCTTCGTATGCGATTGAAATATCTGGATCTGGACTTTCTTGTGCAAATTTCACAGCAGCCTCAACTTGTTCAGCGACTTGTGTTTCAATTGCATCTAATTCTTCATCTGTTGCAATCTTGTTTTCAGTCAAATATGTACGGTATTTCTTAAGTGGATCCTTTGCTTTCCAAGCTGCAACTTCTTCTTTTGTACGGTAGGCTCCGGCATCAGCTGTCGAATGTCCAAACCAGCGATAAGATTCAACCTCCACCATCGCTGGGCCATTTCCTGCACGAACATACTCAATTACTTCTTGCATTTTTTCATAAACAGCAATGACGTCATTACCATCTTCAACATAGTGACCTGGAATACCGTATGCTGCCGCACGTTGGTAGAGGTGAGGAATTTTTGTTGAATAAGAAATGTCTGTTGAGATACCATATCGGTTATTTGTAATAAAGAAAATAACTGGTAAATTCCAGACAGCCGCCAGGTTCATTGACTCATGGAATGAGCCTTCATTTGTTGCTGAGTCACCTGAGAAGGCGATAACGATATTATCTGTCCCAAGGTATTGTTGTGTGAGAGCCGCTCCTACTGCAAGGGCATAACCACCACCGACGATACCGTTTGAACCAAAGTTTCCTTTTTCAACATTAGCCAAGTGCATGGAGCCACCACGGCCCTTGGATGTACCAGTTGCCTTACCAGCAAGTTCAGCCATCATACCGTTGATGTCAATACCTTTTGCAATAACATGACCATGACCACGGTGATGTGAAAAGATAATATCTTGATCAGTCAAACCAACGATTGGTCCAACAGCAGCTGCTTCTTCACCAACTGAGAAGTGGGTCATTCCTTGTACAAAGCCACGACGCACCAATTTATTTAATTTCATATCAACATCACGAATCAGTTGCATTTTCAAGAACATATCCAAGTGTTGTTCTTTTGAGATAGATACCATAATTTCCTCCAAAGGTTTTTCTCTTTCTGTATTATGATAGACCAATATTTCACAAATGGCAAGTATTTGAACCGTTTTCTTTTTGCAGAAATTTTCGTGAAAAACCTTTATTTCGTGCGTTTTTTCACAAATTTCAACAAATGACAAACCGTCTCGTTTGAAACTTTTTTCACAAACTTAAAAAGAGTCTTGTCAGTCATTTTCCTTTCTGTTAATATAGAAAAGGAGGTGCTTATGGAATTCGATTTGTTTCTTATGATGTGCAACTATATTGGCACAATTGCCTTTGCTGTATCGGGTGCAGTAAAAGGTTTCAAGAAAAAGTTAGATATTTTTGGAATTAGTCTCCTCAGCATCATTACTGCTGTTGGTGGTGGCATCATTCGTGATATAATGGCAAATAGGATTCCGACTGCCTTGACCGACCTGACTGCAGTCTACTTATCTCTTGTTGTGGCTATTGTGATGTACTTGATTGTTATCAATCTAAAGCAGGACAAACCTCTTGATAAGAAGATGATTCATTTCCTTTCCCAGACAAACCTTATCTTTGATGCAATCGGTCTAGCCATTTTCGCCCTTATTGGAGCAAGTACAGGAGTTGAACTTCAACTAAATGCCGTAACGAGTGGTATTTTAGCAGCACTAACAGGAGTTGGTGGCGGAATTGCTCGTGATTTATTAGTTAATGAGACACCGATTGTCCTAAAGGAAGATGTCTATGCTGTGTTAGCACTCTTTTCTGGTATCTTATACCATCTCTGTGTTGTGGATTGGAGATTACCACAAATTCCCGTATTCATTACCATTTTCAGCCTTGCTTTGCTCATTCGACTTTTGGTCATTAAATATAAAATTAACCTTCCGAACATGGAAACAAAACGAAAGGCCTGAGTTTCTCAAGACTTAGACCTTTTTATTATAATTTGACGATCAATTACCAGCCACCGTGGCCACCTGCACCTGGTCCTGTTGCTGTGATTTGAGTAATCTGCTCACCGTTAACTGTCACAGTACCTCCTGTCAATTCAGCAGTTCCATCGAAGTCAAAAGCAGATTGAGCTGTTACATCGATTGTACCTCCGGAGATATAGATATCTCCATTAGCATCAAAGGCATCCGTATCCCCACTACCTACAGCCACTTTCAAGTCACCGCCAGTTACCTTGATAAAGATATCTGATGACGTTGTACTTGCCGCATTAATAGCATCATCTGAACCGTAAACATCTAGTGTACCACCATTAATCGTGATGTTAGTACCTTCAAATGCCTCAGAAGATTCTGATACTGTAATGGTACCTCCGTCAATTGTCAAAGCCGTCTCCGCTTTAATACCATCATCACCTGCTTTTACAGTAATTTCACCACCTGTGATAGTTGTATAACCTTTGGTAGTATCTGTATCATTTGTAGACTTGATACCATCACCACCTGCTGTTACATTGATTGTACCACCATTGATTGTCAATGAATCCTTACCACGGATACCATCATCCACTGCTGTCACAGTGATATTTCCTGCATCAATAACTAAATCATCAGTTGAGACAATACCATCTTGGAAGTTTCCTTCTACTGTCAGGCTACCATTCCCCGTAATGGTTAAATCCGCCTCAACATGAATAGCACCTTCAATATTTGTATCAGTGTGATTGCTCGTGTCTTTCACAGTGTTTGTCGTTCCATCTTGAAGTGCCAACTCAACATTATCCGCACTAATAACATTGATTGCGGCAGTATCTGAGCTTGAAATCTCGGCACCTGCTAAAATGATACGGACATTTGCATCTGTTTCAACCGTTATACCTGCAGTTGTTGAACCTGTTAGAATATAGGTTCCACCTTCCGTTATTTTCAATCCATCATTTGAAAGCGTTACTTCTGTAGTAGGAAGGGCTGACCAGTCAATAGAAGATGATGATGAACTTGAGTCAGATGATGTGCTATTGCTGGAAGTAGTTGCTGCACTTGATTGACTTGTAGCTGTAGAACTTGATGTTGTCGTTGAACTAGAAGTTGATGAACATGCCGCCAAGACACCGATACTCATCAACGTGACACCTGAATAAAGTAGTTTTTTAAAATTTGTTTTCATAAATAGATTCCTTTTCTTTCTTAGAAGGTTTTGGGATGCCTTCCTGATATGCTCTTAGTTTACCTTCCCTACCTAAAAGAAAGATTAAAGATTACCAAAAGAAAACTTAAAGTACTACTTAAATAAAAAAAGCTGGAAACCCCAGCTTCTATCCATTCTTATTTTACACTATAATTTAACCCAATTCAAACTTGATAAATCAAGTAAAGGGGATGTTTCAAAATTAGTATCCGATTCAGAAATCCGTTTCAATCCTGGAATCATTGCATTGTACTGATAAATCCGGTATACTCCACCCCCTTCAAATAAATAGGTTCCATCCTGTAAAGGACGAAGAATGGCATCCGGGCCAATTTCAAAACCAATATTTCGGAAATTATCTACTAAACGGAGACTCTCCCCAGTTAGCTGTGTGTAAAGATCAATGAGGGTATAGTCACCAGATTTATTCAAGGCTAAGAGCAATTCCTCTGTCCCATCTTGATCAATATCGTATAGGCTATAAAATGCTCCGCTGTATTCTTGGCCTTGACTCGTCAGTAAACTTAGATAACTACTAACCTCGTCCTGATTGATCGCTTCAGAAACCTGACCTAAATTAGCTTGGTAACGATCGATAACGGACTGGTACACAGTCGGTATCGTCTGAGTATTTGTAGACGATGCTTCGGTTTGTGAATCTGAACTAGATGTAGGCTCTGAGGAAGACTCTGGGATAGATTGTTGGTCCGAACTAGTTGTAACTTGGCTCGATGAACTAGTATGGGAAGTTTCGTCTTCCTTGGTCTGAGTGGATTGACATGCTGCTAATAACACAACCGTGGATACCAACATTATACGACTAATAAGCTTTTTCATAACTTCCTCCTACGCAATCTCTTTTATATTAGTATATCATCTTTAGAAAAACTTGTAAACGCTCACCATTTTTCTCCCATCTCGATCAGCCGAAACCATGCTCTATCTAGTGTACAATTAGAACTATATTACTACTAAAAAAATAATGCGTTTTTAGGTAATATATAATGAAAAGAGTAAGGAGCTGACCCATGAATGATTCTGCCAAAACAAAACAACAACAAGCATTGATTCTCCTTTTAGACGAAGAGGAATTCGACCGCATTTCTGTCAGTAAAATTTGTAAAGAAGCCGGCGTTCACCGCTCGACTTTCTATAGTTATTACGATAATCAATTTGATTTATTAGAAGATACCTATCAATACCTGACCCAACTGTTTTTCGCAGAATTTCAACTTTATCATGAAAATTC